>Ga0247608_10000403_pt1 | contig 72233 bp, 47 predicted proteins | sample 176DNAGHGlowgp2_FD_193490 | JGI IMG/M metagenome (GOLD analysis project Ga0247608, IMG submission 193490) | Sheep rumen microbial communities from Palmerston North, Manawatu-Wanganui, New Zealand - 1766 DNA GHGlow gp2 | ecosystem: Host-associated > Mammals > Digestive system > Stomach > Rumen ... | reverse complement strand
CACAGATTGCCTGTCCAAACTTATCTGTGTTCGTGGTTGAAATAGTTCTTTCAACCCGATCACTCTCTAAATCATTGAGCAATGCTCTTATTTCGTCTTTTGTCATATTTCGTTTGCAAAGTTACAATATTTCTTCCAAATAATCATTAATCCCAACCTTTATCATCATTATTCTCCATATACCGACTTATGCCGTTATCGCCCATGTCGTCCTCAGATGCAGGGTCGAAGCCACGCATAATATCGTAACTGCTTAACTTATGAAAGTGCGAAGAGGAAGATGATATACTTGTAGAAGTTTCAGTTTTGGGCAACTCGTCTTGAATAGAGGATGTTGTATCAGGGGTATGCTGCTCAAGAACAGACGGATTATCACAGGTGACAAGGGCAGGAAACTCGTGACTGGGAAACTTGTCACTGATTAACTGATTCAGAATCTTTATTACGTTGCTCTCCCATTATTCCAAAGTGGCAAAGCACCAGATAAAAGACTATTGTACCGGTAAGAAGGCTTATAACAAGTCCCTCCCATGTGGGATATTTATCAGGCTTGGAAAACAAAAGCAATACAAATATTAACAGAAGTACTCCAATAAGTATTTCTGTTGTACCAACACCTCCTAGAAAAAGTAGAGTATTCATATTTTATATTTTGTTAATGATATTTTTTCTTGAACCATGAACCATAAATGCCATCATCCTTCAGACTTCAGACATCAGCCCTCAGACATCATACATCTTACATCATAAGTGACAGAAACAGCTAAACCGCTATCAGTTCCTTTCCAATTTCACGAACAGTATCCAGAATCATCTTTATTCTTGCATTGCTGGCATTCTTCTTTCCGCTGATATATTGCGCCATAAGGCTCTGAGAGATTCCCAAACGTCGAGCAATAGCAGAAACATTCAATTCAGGATGAGCCATAAAAATCTTATAGAGTAATGTCGTTTCTTGCTTGTCGAAGAAACCTTCAAAACTCAGATCCTCGTCTATATCTTCCCAATGAAGACCATATTCATCAGCCTCATATTTTTCACGCTGTTCTTTTGTGGCATATCTCAGACGAGGATAGTCATTAAACTTCTCACACGCTTCTTTCCCGCTGGCTGTTCTAATCCATACGGCATCATCTGTTAGCCAAATTTTCTCAATTTTCTCCATAGCAACCTCCTCAAACGTCTGTCGGCATTTCTTTAAACTTTTATGCAAAAGTAGGTAATTATTTTATTACCCGCAAATACTTTTGCAATTTTCTTACGAAACACCTGTCTACAGCCATCATCCCTCAGCCTTCAGACATCTTCCATCACCCCTCAGCCATCATCCCTCAGCCTTCAGACATCTTCCATCACCCCTCAGCCATCATCCCTCAGCCTTCAGACATCTTACATCTTACATCATACATCTTACATCATACATCTTACATCATACATCATACATCTTGTTCCTGTCCCTTGTCACCTTGCTTGGTGAATAATAGTTGCGTATTGTTTAGTTTGATTTATTGATTTGTCTTCCAGTGTTAAGTCATCGTATGTTGATGTGGGTGTGTCATCCGTGTCTACTCATAGATTGATGTGGCATCTGTTTTTTGCTCATCAGTCCCATCTTGGAGGAAGTTGCGCAGCTGTGCTGGCTCCAGTTTCGTCTTGGGCTGGAACTCATGTCCCAGCATGTAGTTTGTGAGGGAGTAGCGCATCTGCCGTATTTCGGGCAACTGGCCATCAGTCAGCAAATCGACGGCCGAGAAGATGAGTTTTCCTTTTCCCACCTGTGCCTCGAATACCAACGCGAGCCTTCTGTTGTTGACAAAATTGTCGATGGACTCGACAATTGGGCTCACTGGTGGCAGGCTGTCGAGCACGACCACACGGCTTCGCTTCACCAGATTCCACCACTGCCAGTCGCTATGCATGTCGGTGGGGAAATCTCTCAGCGCAGGATGGTTGGGGTGGCACAACAGCCCCATGGTTCCTGCCTGTTTGGGAAAATGCACAGGACTCCAGAAGACGGGTAGAAATTTTCCCTCCAGTCCCTTGATGGTGGCTGTCTTGGGTGAGAAGAGCACCTTCTTTCCTCTTTTCAGTGCCTGCAGCGCCTCGTCGATGTCGGCCGTGACGAGTAGCTGCCTGTCATGTGGTATTTCCACCTCGGGGTAGACCCAAATATTCCATCGGTTTCGCCATGGCGAATCCTTGATGACGGCAAGCAGTTCGAGCCGTTGCGCCTTCGCCACCCTATCGAGAGGCACATCCACATGAGCGCCCGTCCCCTGGGCATAGACCGCTCCATCCTCGTCGGTCAGTTGCCAGCAGACGGTTTTCTCTGTGGAGTCTGCCGAATAATCAGCCACGTCAATGACGGCAGAGAAGTGCTCTTGGTTTCGCCACACCGCCTTCCCGAACCGAGCCAGGGGTACCACGGGTGCACAGAATTCCCTGAAGCGCTGCGGCTGGATGAGGCCTTTTGAATCCCAGAAAGCATCGAGCAGCCCCACGAGTGCCGTGCCCTGCCCCGGGAAGTCGTTGAGGCCGAGTAGCTGGAACCCGCTTTGCTGTGGTGTCTTCAAAGCCCTCTCGATTTCCTCTTTATAGAGGATGGCAGCGAAGCGCCCTGATGCTTCGAGGTATTCACCGGCACGGTGGAGAAGCCCCTTCTGCCGCAGGTCATCACGTATTGCCTTGAAATTGAGAGGGTCGAGCACGCCGTTGTACTTATCTATCTCCTGGATATTGGGGTATACGCTATACTGCCCTATCTCATGTGAGACGAGCGGCACGGTGACATCCTTCGCGGCCTCACGGTAGTCGCTGTTGAAATCGGGCTGATGCTCATCGAACACACCCTGTCCGCGCACCCATCCCCGTTCGGTCCATTGTGTGACGAAGATGTCGTCCTCAGGTTCCTGCCTTTTCCCATGTCCGTTTTCGAAAGTGAAGGTTGACGTGAGGTAGAGGTGCCGTGGGTCGCACGACTTCATATAGCGCGTCAGTTTGTTGAGGAAATCGAAATCGGGTTGCAGCTCATTGCCACAGCTGATGATACAGAGCGAAGGATGGTTGCCGTAGTGGCGGACGATATGGCGGAACTCATCGTATAGGAACTGTGCCGTGGCCGTGTCTTTGTTCACGTTCAGCGACCAGTTGGGCAGTTCGACCTGGCAATAGAACCCCATCTTGTCGGCCACGCGGAAAGCCGCCTCTGGTGGGCACCATGAGTGGAATCGCAGGTGGTTGAGCCCATAGTCACGGGCCGTTGCGAACACCTTCATCCATCCCCGTTCATCCATTGGTGGCGTGCCCGTCAAGGGGAAGACACAGCATTCGAGCGTACCTCTAAGGAAAGTGGGCCGGCCATTGATGAGCAACCTGTTGCCCTCGGCCGCGAACCTCCTCATGCCGAAACTTACGTTTTCGGTTTGTCCGCCAGCAGTCACACTGAGATTGTAGAGATGAGGTGAGAACTCGCTCCATGTTCTCATGTCATTGATGTGCAGCACAAACATGCCATCCTCTCTCTTCAGAGGGCTCACGCTGATGCCATCAAGAGCGAACTGCGCATCGTCGGCGCCCACCAGTCGGATGAGAATCTGTTGCTGTTCGACATCGGGATAGACCTGCACCTCGCTGATCATGGGAGCGACATATAGTTTCATTTCTCCCAGCACTCCATTCCACATGATTTGCGTGTCGTTGGTATAGGAATGAGCGAGATGGTCGAAGGAGATGTCATGCTGTTGCCTGTTGTCGATGGTGAGAGTAAGCAGATGCGTCCCTTCCGAGAGTCCCTTGTCAATATTAAAGATATGTGGAGCTACAAGACTCTCCTGCATTTGTCCGAGGTCATGCCCGTCGATGGCAAGCCTGCTTCTCCACATCACTCTCTCGAGCGAGAGCTGAAGGGGTTTGCCGGCCATGGTTCTGGGAATAAATACTTCGTGCTGATAGATGGCCACCCCTATATAAGAATGTTTTCGGGTGAGTCGCGATAATTGTGGTTTCCGCAACATTGGCTGGAGCTGATTCTCCTGACCGATGTTTGCCCCATCGAGTGTGTTGGGCAACGTGATGACAGCACGTTCCTGCCCTGCAGTGACGCTCCACGTCCCACTCAAGTCCAATGTTTGCTGGGCCACAGCCTCAACAGTCAATGAGCACAACAATAATGCCGTGATAAGATGCCTCATGTGTTGGTTTTTCTTAAAAATTCTAAATTCCGCAGCACTTAGTTTAAGATTCTTTTCCTGGACAACGAAAGTTGCCTGGGATTTTGCCATGTCAGATTTTCACTTACTTAGTGCTACGTTAAAAGACAAGCAAAATCATCAATGACATAGCAAAGGTACAAAAAAGATTGAGAAAGTCACTCCTTTTGGAGGAATATTTCAGGTTCTCCGTCAATTTAGTTGAAATGTGGAAAATTAACAAAAACTGGAAAAACTGTACTACCCTAGAAAAAGTGGTTCTACTTCAATTTAGTTGAAAAACAAAAACCTCAAAAACCCTCTGCTGCTGTCTGTGACCTACGGCCTTCATGCTGCCCTCATGTCTATGCGTTTGAAAGCACGCTTTCACGCAAGCCCTGAAGCCATCATGGCTTTGCTCGCAAAGCACAGACAACAACAGAGAAAAAACACCGTTTCGCTTCGCTCCACTAAAAAAGTAGCGCATTGTGGCTAAAAACAACTTCTGACCATCGAACTTAAAAGTTAAATGAAAGGTTTTTTAGCCCGAAGGGCAGTGTTTTTTCTTCTGGTTGGGTTGAAATCTCACAAGAGATTGATGGTGTGGCTGGGGGCTTTTATCTGGGTGCTTGCACACAAGGAAAAGAACGCAGACATAACATCAGAGACGAAGTCTCAACCTAAGCAGAAGGGTTTTTGCGATTTTTGTTAATCAACCACTTTTCAACTACCCAGTATAAGTACTTCATGTGTGATAGCAGGGTAACAATCAAAGAGATAGGGTTAATGACTCGTTCGGATAGGGTTAACGAGTTGTTCGGATAATCCTTTAGGGGGGTAAGGGATTATCTGAATGAGTCGTGGAGATAAGGGGAATAACTCATGGAGATTATCTGAATGAAGCAAAGGTGACATACCTTGTTCATTGAATTGAAAATTGAAAGTTGAAAATTGAAGAATCAGCCTCACCCCCGGCCCCTCTCCGAGGAGAGGGGAGGCTCAAACGACTAATGAGTGAAGAGTGAAAAGTGAAGAATCTTAATTAGACTCTAGCTCCCTCTCCTCGGAGAGGGTTGGGGTGAGGCTTCTAAACAGTAAACGGTAAACCGTAAACGGTTCATCCATCAGCCATCAGACCTCTTACTTGGGCAATTGGCCTTACTTTATTTTCTGCAGGAAGTCGATTTCAACAATACGCAGTTCGCCTTTCACCTTCTCGCTACCTGGTGTTTTGTAAAGGTCTAACTCCGTTGCCGGACCACCAGCCAGTTCTGTTACCTGTCCGAAGGCATCCTTTTCGGTAGCACTGCCTGTCTGACGTATGGTATATGTCTTCGCCTTCACTGGCTTGTCGATGAACAGACTGATATACCCCAGTGACTTGTCTGTATTTCCCTTCCATACGATCTCGTTGTCTGCAAGTACCTCAATAGGGTAGGAGCGTTGACGCCATCCTGTGAGTTTTATGCTGATTTCATCGACGGCTACAGCCTCTGCGAGTTGATAGGTAATCCAAGCCGTTGACAGTTTTCCGTCGTTCCTCCACTCAGACAGTTCGTTGTCGTCCCACGACTGCTTTGCCTCGTTCTCGTTTGCTCCTGCAGTAGCTGATGAAATGGCAATAGTGCGCAGCTTGTCAGTATATGAAGCTCCAGCAGGAGTTTCTCCTCTGAGCAGACTGCCCTGCAGGTGGTCTGATGCCAGATATCGCGACATACCGGCATTGATTTGCTCCTTGTCTGCTGTGGTTGTCCATTCTACGTTTGCAGAAGGCAGATCTGCAGCATTAGCTGTGAGACGAATCTTGCCTGGAGTTGTTGTTGAGCGAACCAAGACACGGCTCACTCCGGCTTCTACGGGAAGGGTAGTGGCAAGGATGTAATTGTCACCGTCGGGACTCTTACCTATGCCGCCGCGCCATTCGCCCTGACCTTCCAGCGACCAGTGGATGAAGCGGTTGTCAACAGGACAGCGCTGTCCGTCCTTATCTACCACTTCTACCTGTATGAGTGCTACATCGCTACCGTCAGCTCGCATGCCTCCGTCAGGATTCTGCATCAGGGTCAGACGCAGATGATCTGCACGTCCTGCCGTCTTATGACTTGCCTCCGACTCTACAGTCTTTCCGTCTGCTGCATAACTGATGGCCTTCACTTCTCCTGCCTGATAATGTACCTTCTTAAAGGTGTGTAGGAAAGTGTATTGTGGTTCTGTGCTCTTGCCCACCGACTTGCCGTTGACGAAAAGTTCTACTACTGGCGATGTAGAAACCACATACACATCTTTTACTACTCCTGAAGGGTAGTTCCAGTGACCGATGATATGACTGCCTTTGTGCTGCACATCCACCCATGAATTCCACATCACCTGATTGGCATAGAACGCATCTTTCTCTATTCGCATGGCATCTACCACACCGCTTGTGCGGAAATTCATTTCGCTGCGCCCATGTGTATTCGTATCGGAGAAGATGATTTTTACCCCACCCGAACTGACACGTTTTCCCATACCCGGACGCACTACATAATAGTCATTCCATCGACGTATCTGCTCTATGGTCAGTTGGTCTTGATTCTGATTATAAATATCTGCAGGGGCATTGCGATAATAGGGACCGGCTCCCTGCTTGTGGTAAGGATATGAATAATCGTCCCAGTACATACGGTAACCCTCGTCGCGACAGTATTCCATTGCCCACATAGGGTGTTTGCCCGACTTGTTGATGTACAGCATTTCGCCTCCGTATTCTGCTTCGTTGATGTCGAGCATCTCACGCGAGCCTATGGCACGTCCGCCATGAGGGTCGTACTGGTTACGGATGGCTATGAGTTCCTTCATGTGATCGCGCGAAATACTCTCGTTTCCGCCTTCGTAGAAGAGAATGGATGGGTTGTTGCGGTTATAGATGATTGCATCGCGCATCAGTTCTGTGCGCTGACTCCAGTGACGACCCGTTGCATCTTTTTCTGCATCGCCGGCAGGCATTGCCTGGATAAGTCCCACACGGTCACAACTCTCTATATCCAGTTTCGATGGGGTTACGTGCATCCATCGAACCAGATTACCTCCTGAGCGAACCATCAGGTCGTTGCTATAGTCAGCTAACCAGGCAGGTATGTCGGTACCTATACCCGGCCATTCGTTCGAAGTGCGCTGCGCATATCCGTGCATCATAATGCATCTGTCGTTCAACCATATAAGACCATTGCCAAACTCCGTCTTGCGGAATCCTGTATGGGTAGTCACGGTGTCGCCCTTCTTACCGCCTACCGCAAGACTTGTCTTTATTGTATACAGATAACCATAACCCCACGACCAGAAATGAATGCCTGAGAGACGTTTCGAGGCAGAGAGTATGGTTGTGTCACCGGCAGCAATCAACTTCGACTTACCGCTGAACTGGGCTATTTTCTTACCCTCTCGGTCGATGACTTCGACTTCCAGACTTACTCTTTGCGGACTCTTTGTCGAATTGATTACCTGTGCCTCGGCATTGGCAGTCACCTTCTTTCCTTTTATGTCGTAGTTGCTGCCATAAATATATGTACCTATGGTTCCGAGATTCGAATAGAGTGGGAGCGTCTGATACACGGCATCGGTGATGTGCAGGTTCACGTTCTTTGGCAGACCACCCATATTCATATTGAAATTCTTGTTATTCCATTGGAAAGTGCTTGCCGTAGGATTCTTCTCCTTATATGCCCAGTCATTATCAGTCAGTACCTCCAACCGGTTTTCCTTACCTATTATTATATATGGGGTAAGGTCGAACCCGAACGCCATTACGCCGTTCTGATGAATGCCCAATCTGTGGCCGTTCAACCAAACCTCAGCACTCTGGCGGGCACCTTCAAACTCGATGAAGAAGTGTTTCCCTTCCCATTCTGCCGGAACAGTAAACACCTTTGTATATCGACAGGTGTCGTCGGGCAACTGAGCGATATTTACCCGATAAGTCCAGTCTTCGTTCCAGGCACGAGGCAAGGTGACAGTACGGGTCTTGCTGGCGTTCTGCAACGCCTCGGCAGGGTAGTGGATTTGCCAGTTTCCGTTGAAATTAAGTTTCTGACGCTGTGCAGTAAGAGTCGTACAACAGATACTGAATGCTACACAGAGTGAAAGAATTATCTCTTTTTTCATATCTTAATGGCATCAGTTATTTCTTCTGCAAAGGTATCACTTTTTTTGAAAAGAATAGCGATACTTGTTCCGTGATTCATAAACTTTTTGTATATTTGCGACTGTTAAATGAACCTATTGGTTATAAGATTTCATGTCGTTACAGAAGTTGATAAAAGGTAATATAATATTCCTGGCGTTATGGATGCTCAGCACAGGCATTTGTCAGGCACAGCTACACCGTTACACCGCTATGTTGCCCGCTACCGATGCCCTGGGGCGGGTGTTACCCACTAGTGAAGAAGTGAAGGCGGAGCGTACGGACCGCTTCGTGGGTCTGTTCTATTGGACGTGGCATACTAACTTTGCCAATATGACGGAACCCTTCGATGTGACGCGTTTCCTGCAAGAGCACCCTTCGGCTCTCAATGACTATCACGACCCGGCCTGGGGCGGTCGTAAGCCCACGCATTTCTGGGGTGAACCACTCTTCGGCTACTATCGTGATACAGACGAATGGGTACTGCGTAAGCATGCAGAGATGCTGGGCGAGGCAGGTGTGGATGTGATTATCTTTGACTGTACAAATGGCGGTGAACTGTGGACGGAATCGTTTATGCGGCTTTGTGAGGTCTTTGCGCAAGCCCGTCGTGATGGCGTGGCGACCCCACAGATAGCCTTCCTGATGGCATTCGCCCCAACCCCGGCAAGCCGCGAGGCCATCCAACGACTCTATCACGACTTCTATGCACCCGGACTTTACCGCGACCTTTGGTTCATGTGGAAAGGAAAGCCTCTTATTATGGCTTATCGCGAGGGGTTACCGCAGGAGATTCTTGACTTCTTCACTTTCAGACCTGGACAGCCTGCCTATCAGGGCGGGCCGCAAAGTAATGACCAGTGGGGATGGTTAGAGATATATCCGCAAAACGGGTATGTCCGTCAGGCTGACGGTACATTCGAACAGATGACTGTGGGTGTGGCGCAGAACTGGTCTGCCGAGCGAGGCCTCACGGCAATGAATGCTCCCAATACTTTTGGCAGGAGCTATACACATCGTCACGGACAGCCTGTGATGCCAGACAACCTGATTACACCCGACATCACTGCCCAAGGTCTGAACTTCCAGGAACAGTGGGATAGGGCACTCGAGGTTGATCCTGAGTTTATCTTCGTCACAGGCTGGAACGAGTGGATTATGGGGCGTTACGAGGAATGGCAGCAGCAGAAAAACGCTTTCCCCGACGAGTTCAGCATGGAGAAGAGTCGAGACATTGAACCTATGAAGGGCGGCTACGGTGATAACTATTACTATCAGCTGATTGCCAATATCCGTCGTTTCAAGGGGATGCCTGACGGTAAGGTCCAAGTTCCGATTACCAAGAAGAAAATTGACTGGAACTATTGGAAAACGGTGGACAATGGCTTCAGAACGCATCGCCACAATACAATGCACCGCAACAGTAGGGGGTGGGGAAGCCAGCACCTCGTCAACAATAGCGGACGGAACGACCTGACAGAAGCCAAAGTGGCCTGCGATACCAGGAATATCTATTTCTATATCGAATGTGCCGATACCATCACTCCGTCAACAGACCCTGCATGGATGCGTCTGTTTATCGATGTTGACTGTAGCCATGCCACAGGTTGGGAAGGATATGACTACATTGTCAACCGCCTTTCTCCTACAGGCGGTACATCGCTGTTGGAAGCCTGCCGCGGAAACAGTTGGATGTGGGATTGTGGTCAGCGGGTACACTATGAGGTGCAGGGCAACAAGATGTTCGTCGTCATCCCCCGCCGCTACCTTGGCATCCGCCGTGGACAGCCTGTGCGGATTCAGTTTAAATGGTCGGACAACATGCAGCAGGAAGGTGACATCCTGGACTTTCTTACGAACGGTGATGTTGCGCCCCTGGGTCGTTTCAACTACAGTTTTGAGGTTAATGACTTTTAACCTCAGCTAAACTGGAGAATATTATCTTATAATTACCAGATATCCTCGGGCTCTATGGGGTTATCGTAAATTTCCTTAGCACACCACTCCAGATAATCCATGTACATCTCTTTCTTGTTAGAGTCGAGTACCGACTTCAGACGCAGATAATAGGTCTTGTCGGGATCGAGGGTCTGACGAACCAGAATATGACGGAGGTTATTGGGACTGCCGGTACGGCAAGGACCGGCACTGTTACTAACACTCATCTCGCCTCTCATACGGTTGTTGTTACGCATGTGCTTGTCGACTTCTATGTTGTGGAAGTCATCTTCGGTATCCGGTTCATAGCCAAAGTGCCTGTCTGTACCGGCTTTGGTAAGGTCAACAGGGATGCCGGTCGGAGCCAGCCTCTCCTTATCTGTGCCAAAGTAGAACTGCACGATACCGCGGTCTCCGTTGGGCAGTACACGGTAACGTAGCTCGTATGTGCCGCGACGTGGTATAGGAGGCAGTTTGATGGTAATCTCGTAATGGCCCTCGGCTTTCAACTCATCAGCCTGATTGTTACACCAGTCGTATGTGTAGCTGTTCAGGTAAACGAAGTGTGTATCGTCGTTCATATCCATATTATCCAGATACCTGTAGGTGGTATTGGGCGGGAAGTGAATAAACTGGTTGCGGGGGTCAAGGCTGTTTTTCTTTCGCAGGTCATTGGTCATAGCCTCGGGGAACAGACTCATGGCATCGAAACGTATACGGCCCTTGGCCAGATTCTCCCGCACCTCATCGGTATAAGACAAGGGCTTGTCTATTCCGTATATCATACCGTTTACAGCCTGGTAAACCAATACATTTTCAGAGTAGTTGTCTATGTGGTTGCCCACTTTGTCGGGATCGCAAGACAACTCGTGGTATGTTCCTCTTCTTCCGTTATCCAAGTTGGGGAAGCGGTTCAGGAAAACACCTTGACTCTCCTTGCTCTCGAAGATTTTCAGCAAACGGGGCTTTCCCATGGTAGCATAAAACTCGTAAACGGGAATGGTAAGCTGTTTGGTGGTCATATTGTAACCTAACTCGTTTACATGGAAAACCAAACGATTCGCAGCAATACGCATGGGCAGCACGTGATAGGTAAACCATTGGTTCAGCAGGTTGTTGGGCGAGGACCAGTTCTCGTCTGTAACGAAAATGTCGTCTCTGCTGTATTGCTTGTTGTTCAGAACCCACTGCTGTACATCCTGACAGGTAATGTCAACGGGTTCCTTTCCTATTGCTTTGCGCCAGAAATCATCGGTCTCGGCAAATACGGTGAAGCCAAAGTAACGGTGTTCGGGGGCGTATGCTGTGGGATGTCCGGATGCTCCGTGGAATACCCATCCGAAGGCCCTGGCATCGAAATCGGGAATAAGTCCCTTCATATACAATTCGCGATACTTAAGGTCTTCTATCACGCTAAAGGTGTCTCTTAGGCCACAGGCCATAGCCAGACGGGATGCTACCATGAAGCCCTCTTTCTTGCTATCCAGAATACTTGCCATCAGGTCTGCTATCGTGATGTCCTTGGGTGCGATAACCTTCTCCATCTGGTGCAGAACGCCATTAATGGCCGGGATATCTCTGTTCTTGATACTCATGGGACAGTCATAGTTCATGTATATGCTGTCGGGAGCTGTATCTACATAGCGTACGGTAAGCTTACGGTCTCTAAGGTTACCCAACTGCAGTTCTCCGTTATTCTGTGTGGGGAAGGTGGAGGTCTCGTAGCTGTGGTAGTCTCCTCCATCTATGATACTGCTGTAAGCAATCACCTTTCTGATAGAGTCGCGTATGCTTTCCTTGGTGAATGAGTCCCAAGTGGGTTCTGTTATCAAGCCCTCATCTACCAGATCCTGCATATATTGTTGCATGGCCTCATTGGTGGGCGCAAAGACAGTATAGTTGCCGCGTGCTGTAAGCAGCTGGTAGAGTGTTGATTGACTTACCTCACTTACGGGAGTATTCTTAAGAACATCCAGATACTCCGAGTAGGTGTCGGCATGTTTCTCCATATAGGAAATCAGTGTCTCTTCTTTGAAGACATAGCGGTTACTTTCGTCAACTTCCTCTGTACAGCCTGTCAGTATCAGTGCTGTCGATGCAAGAATAACCAGCAGACCCTTAAAGAATGCTTTTATTTTTTTCATATTACTTGTAATATAAGGTTTTAACAATTCTAATACGCAAAGTTAAGAAGAATTGAGGTAAAGACCAAATAAAAATAGTTTTTCCCTTAAATTTTCTTCATTTTCTGCTTAACAAGGTTGGTGAACTCGTAGTTTTTGAGTCCCCATTGGGGGGCAATAACATATTCGGGAGGACTTTGACTGACAAATCGTTCCAATACTAAAGAGTCGGGCAGGTGTGCGATGTATTCTAAGACCAAATCTATATACTCTTCGGCTGTGGGAAGCGGCCATGGGTGTTGCTGGTACTCTTGGGCCAGAGCCGTTCCACGGATGATTTGCAGCTGATGCAGTTTTAGTGTGCTGAGCGGCAGTTGCGCTATTTTATCTGCCTGACGCATCAGCTCTTCTCTGCTTTCCCATGGGAAGCCGAGGATAATATGTGCCCCCACATGTACCCCCAGTGCAGCCGTTCTCTTCACCATCTCTTCCGAAAGGGCATATGTGTGTCCGCGATGAATGCGTAGAAGGGTTTCTTCGTTGGCACTCTCAATACCATATTCTATTATAAGGAAAGTTCGTTGGTTTAGTTCTGCCAAGTAATCAAGCAGGGAAGAGGGCACACAGTCGGGGCGTGTGCCAATGACCAATCCCACCACATCAGGCACTCGCAAGGCTTCTTCGTATAACGCTTTCAGATGCTCCAACTGGCCGTATGTGTTGGTGTAAGCCTGAAAGTAAGCCAGATACTTCATGTGCGGATACTTGCGGGAAAAGAATTGCTTTCCTTCCTCTAATTGCTGCGTAATGCTCTTGGTGGGTTGGCAGTAGGCCGGGTTAAAGGTCTGGTTGTTGCAGAAGGTGCAACCGCCAAAGCCAATCGTTCCGTCTCTGTTGGGACAGGTAAAACCGGCATTGACAGAAATCTTCTGTACCTTTGTGCCGAGTTGTTCTTGCAGCCAAGGGCCGTATTCGATGTATTTCATGTCTCAAAATTACATAAAAAGAGTGAAATGCACTTTCTAGCTTGTGTTTTTTTGGAAAAAAGATGTAACTTTGGGGTCAAAAATACAAGAAATACGAAATAAATATATAAAACAGCATGAAGCGTTTACTATTTTTGATTGCTTTTATTGGCACGCTTGCCAGTGTGCGTGCTGCCGGTGAGATTCAACTGACAGATCTCTGCCGCGGTACCTACTATGCCCAACAGATCTATGGTGTGAATCCTCTTCAGGACGGTGAAAGCTACAGCCAACTGACTGATGGCGGAAAGAAGATTGTTCGTAAGAGTTTCCGTACCGGTGAGGAGACGGGAGTTCTCTTTGATGCGGACAATATCAAGACTCGAATTCAGTTACCCCATATCGACGGTTACATTATGAGTCCCAACGAGCAGAATATTCTGTTGCAGACCGAGACCAAGAGTATCTATCGTCATAGCCGGACAGCCCAATACTATATCTACAATGTTAAAAACCGTACAGTGGCAAAATTGAGCGACGGCGGCCCTCAGGAAGTTCCCCTATGGAGCAGGGACGGCAATATGGTGGCTTTTGTACGCGAGGGTAACCTTTTCCTGGTAAAACTGCTTTTCAATAACAGCGAGAGCCAGATTACCAAAGACGGTAAGTTCAACGAGGTGATTAACGGTAAGCCCGACTGGGTAAACGAGGAGGAATTCTCCTTCAACCGTGCTTTTGACTTCAACGAAGACAATACCATGATAGCATGGATCCGGTATGATGAGAAGGATGTTCCTATGTTCAGCTTCCCATGGTATAAGGGTATGAGTCCGGAGCGTATGGATTATGCTGAATATCCTGGTTCATACGATTACAAATACCCCATTGCAGGTGCCAGGAACAGCGTGGTTAGCGTACACAGTTTCGATATCAAAAGCCGTGTTATCCGTAAGATGCAGCTTCCCATTCCCGAGGATGGTTATATTCCCCGTATCTTCTTTACGAAAGACCCCGAGAAGTTGCTCATCCTTACCAACAACCGCCATCAGGATTGTCTGGACATTTACTTGGCTAACCCACGTAGTACGGAGTGCCGTGTTATTGTTCGCGAACAGGCTGAGAAGTACATTCCGGAGGAAGTCTATAAAAGTTTCCAAGTGTTGGATGACGGTTTTATCATGATGAGTGAGCGTAGCGGTTTCAACCACCTTTATCAGTACGACCTTACGGGAACTATGCGTCGTCAGCTTACTAAAGGTAACTTTGTGGTGACGGATTTCTACGGCTATGACGCTAAATCCGGAACCACTTATTATGCCAGTACAGAGGAGAGTCCCCTCTGCCGTACTGTCTATAAATCCGAAGCAAAGGGAAAGGTGACAAAACTCAGTAAGGAACGTGGTACGAACAGGGCTACTTTCAGCCAGGGACTTCGCTACTACATGAATGTGTACAGTAACCTCAACACCCCGCCTGTTACCACGTTGTGTGATGCTAACGGCAAAATCCTGAAAACCCTGGTGGATAATGCAGAACTGAAGCAGAAACTGGCTGCTCTGAACTTGGGCGAGCGTAAGTTCTTTACCTTTAAGACACAGGACGGTGTAGAACTGAACGGCTTTATGGTCCTACCTGCCAACTTCTCTGAGGGCAAGAAATATCCTGTTGTGATGACTCAGTACGGAGGTCCTGGCAGTCAGCAGGTTGTGGACAGTTGGAATGCCGGCAATATGGGTGGTACGCTTTACGAGCATTACCTTTGTCAGCAGGGCTTTATCTGCGTATGTGTGGACGGTAGAGGTACGGGTGGCCGTGGTCGTGAATTCGAACAGTGTACTTATCTGAAACTGGGTCAGTTGGAGAGTCGCGATCAGGTTGAGGCAGCCATCTATTTAGGTTCATTGCCATACGTTGACAAAGACCATATTGGCATCTGGGGCTGGAGTTTTGGCGGTTTCAATACCTTGATGAGTATGAGCGAGGGCCGTCCTGTCTTTGCTGCAGGTGTGGCTGTTGCACCTCCCACCAGCTGGCGTTATTACGATTCCGTATATACAGAGCGCTTTATGCGTACCCCTAAGGAGAATGGTGACGGTTATGATGTCAGTCCAATAGGAAGGGCCAGTCAATTACATGGTCATCTGCTCATTTGCCAGGGTACTGCTGACGACAATGTTCATTATCGTAATGTTGCAGAATATACCGAGGCGTTAGTGCAGGCTGATAAGGATTTCCGTCAGCTCACTTATACCAATCGTAACCATAATATCAGCGGTGGCAATACGAGAGTTCATCTTTTCCGTCAGATTACACAGCACTTTAAACAATATTTGCAATAAGGAAGAGTTTTTAGGACGTTTTAGTTCCTTTTTTCTCTTATTTATTGTACCTTTGCAGCGCCTTAAGGCGTAATGGTCCCGTAGCTTAGCTGTATAGAGCGTCAGATTCCGGTTCTGAAGGTCGAGGGTTAGAATCCCTCCGGGATCACGAAGAGAAAAGGAGAATTAAATATGAAAGCTTGCTTTCAAATGTTTAAGGCTCCTTTTCTCTTTGTTGGATGGCTTGCGCCAGCCAACGGGATGGACGGAGTCAATCCTCCGGGATTTGGATGGCTTGCGCCAGCCAACGGGATGGACGGAGTCAATCCTCCGGGATCACTTTACAAAATCCGCAAGATTCTGCATATCAGTTTCTTGCGGATTATTGTATTTTCCAAATGCACCACATTTACACCACTAAATAAGGCCCACTAATCAACAATTTTAATGTCTAATAGCACTTCCCAATAGCCATTTTTATCTTCACCAACACGTCTAATGACACCTTTTTCCTTTCTGTTCCTTTTGTTCCTTACTTCAAATGTGCCCACTTACATTCAAAGTCCCAGATGTCGGCATCCAGTTTCATGGCTCTTTCGCATTCCTCTTTGGTGTGTCCTTTGGGTATGCGCGGGCCTTTCATGTTGACAAACGGTTCGCCGGCATCATAGGCTGCCAGCACGGCATCGAAGAACATACGCCAGCGTACTTTGTAGAAGTCCTCTACCAGACCGTCCCAATCGCGGTTGGCATAATCAGTAAGCTGATAGGAGTCGCCCCAAACGGTGATAATGGTGCGGGCATTCATCTCGAAGTAGTCCTTCTCCTTTTTGTTCTTTCCCCAGGAACGGGCATCACGAATCCAATTGTCGAGCGAGAAATCGGGGCAGTTCTTTATCACCTCGACAAGTTGGTCACACATTCCCAGGAACTCCTGTGAGGCAGCAACCATGCCGTCTCTGTTGCCTTCCTTATAGGCATCGGCAAAGCGCTTTCTTACGGCCAATGCCCTGTTACGGATGGACTGACGGCGTGTGTTGGCTACGTCGAACTTCAGGTAGTTAGAATTGCCCTCTACCTTCTCTAAGATGGCCAGCGCCTCGTCCAGATTGTTAATATCGTAACCCTTTCTCAGCTCAGTCGTCCAGTTCCATTCGCCCTCCAGATTGGGGTGGGCATTGATGATACCTGCAGCACCTGTGCTGGTGTGGGTAGTGCAAACCTTATCCACCATCGAGTGCCAGAATGCCCTATAGTTTTCATCTATGTGTCCCAGATGGCGGTCGGCTATATTGTCGATATATTCGTCAAATCCTATGCCTGTGTTCCAAGCCTGAGCCAGCATTGCTTCATAAATCGGCTCGTTGACACCAAAGCCTTCCAGCGTGGAACCGATTCCCACGAACTCCTTGCCGCCCTCGGCCTTGGTGCCGGCAATCAGTTTGGCGTTATGTTTGTAGTCACCTTCAATCTCTGTCATGCCTCCGAAGTTACCCAGATAGCACCAAATGAACTTATGACCATAGAAATGTTCTGTGAGTCGCCATATCTCGGTATAGTCGCACTCGTAGTCGAGCATAATCATCCTACCTTGTGGAACGGCAGTGAGGTAAGCCTTGATTCTTTCGGGTGTCCAGGCTCTCTTGTTACTGATAAAGAGCCATGCCATCTGCAGCCAGATAGCTTCGGGGTCAACACTTGACAGGGATTCATACACTCCGGCTGAAATCTTGGCCAGTGAATCGGGTTCCCAGGATGGGGGTGATACTTCGTTGAAAAGGTCAACACCATAGATATGGTTGGTGCCGTACATACGGTTCTGCTCCTCAAGGAAGTCTTTTTGGATACGGGCAAAGATAGGATCAGAGGGATTCAGGTAGGTACACCGGTACTTCTCGTCAAAGTTACACCAACGGTTCACACGTGATGTCCTGATTCCGGGGACTGTTTTCTCCAGATCAGCGGGGATATGACCTGCGAATGCCGGGAGTACCGGAGTCATGTTCAGCTCGCGTTCGCGGCTCAGGATTTGCTTCTGTAGCTTGGCTTGTCCGTCAATCCAACTTTGGGGCAGTGGTCCCTGCCAGCGGTCAATATTTATCATGCGTTGCCATGGCAGATGGGCGGGACCGGTAAAATAAGCACGGATTTGCTCTTCTGTCATGCCGTACTTGCGCCATACCTTCTGCCAAACGGCCTCCTGGCCGGTGATGGCCAGTGGCATATTCACTCCGTTCAATGCCATCCAGTCGATGAAACGTTCCCACTGCTTCCACTTCCACCATGGCATGGTATAACCGAAAGTACAGTAGTTCAGGAAAAACCTGATGGGCACCTCTACCTCTGCAGCTACTTTCTCCGGAACCTCTGGCATTACTGCAGGCAATTCTACGGGGTTGTAATCATACCAACTTACATTAGCAAGGCAATATTGCTGAATGTAACGGTTCAATCCGACTGCCATAGAATTGGCATTGTTTCCCCTGATAAGGACTTTTGCTCCCTTCTGTTCCAACTCGTAGGAATCTGTCGTAGCGTTGGTCTGTTCAAAAACCACGGCTTTAGCCTTGCCTCCCATCACTCTGCGAGCCAATGCTTCTACAGCACGCTCATCGGCGGTCTTGAACGACATAAATACTAACGATACCACCAAAAGCAGGGACGATTTGAAAATTTGTTTGTGTATTGTCATAATGTATTTAAATAAAGGTTATTTTTTTTAATTCAAAATTTATAAATTCAAAATTCAAAATTAAAAATTCAAAATTCAAAATTCAAAATTCAAAATTCAAAATTTATAAATTAAAAATTCAAAATTCAAAATTAAAGTCCCTGGGACTTACGGAAACGTCAGCTCTAAACTCTAAACTCTCAACTCTCAACTAAACCAGCGCTGATATAATAGCGGGGACCGGCCAGGAAGTAGTTCATATAAGCCTCTGCGCGGGAAACGGCAGTCTGTAGGTCCTCGCCCTTGGCCAGATGGGTAGCAATGGCAGAAGCAAGGGTGTCGCCTGTGCCATTGCGGTCGGTAAGCATGAGCTTTTTCTTGGGGTGGGGGATAACCGTATCGGACTCTCTGTCGTAAAGGTAATCTACCAAATATTTGCCCTCGTCAACGCTCTTCACGATAACGGAACTGCCCCAGTGACTGAGCCAACGCAGGTCGGCCTCTATATCTCCCAGTTTATGTCCCAACAGAAACTCAGCCTCCCGGAAGTTGGGTGTGATAATGGTAGCCAATGGGAAGAGTTGTTCCTTATAAGCCTGAATGGCTTCATCGCTTACCAATTGTTCACCTGCAAAGTTGACAATTACGGGGTCTATAAGAATGGGCTGCTGGTTGTACTTACGAAGCACACCTGCTACGCCGTATATAATTTCTGCAGTGGGTAGTACGCCTGTCTTGATACAGTCTGCTCCTACTGTACTGAGAAAAGATTCTGCCTGTGAAATTATAAGGTCAGTGGGCAAGTGGTGAATACCTTTTATTTGATTCACATCTTCATCTACTATACAGGTAAGGGCTGCGGCAGCCCATCCGCCACAGCGTGTAATGGCCTTTATATCGGCTTGTACACCGGCACTGCCCAAAGGCTCACTGCCAGCTATTAAGAATACCTTTCCGGTATTGACTAATTCGTTATTCATAATAAGACCCTCTCCCTAACCCTCCCCCTCTAAGGGGAGGAAACTTTTAACTCTTAAACTCTTAAACCCTTAAACTCTTAAACCCTTTAACTCTTAAACCCTTAAACTGACTCTCAACTCTCAACTCTTTAATCCCATGCCTCCAGATCCGCTTCGGGGAACATTTCTTTATGGAATACGGGTTCTTTACCCTCCTTGCGCTGTTTCTGGTAATCCTGTAGCAGGCGGAAAGAATATTTGCTGAGCATAACCACGGCAATCAGGTTGAGTATGGTCATGAAAGCCATAGCCAGGTCCACGATGCTCCATGTTTGCTGTAAAGTCATATAGCCGCCTAACAGGACCACTACACCGCTGATGAGGCGGAAAATAAAGACAGCCCATGGCTTGTCGCAGATGTAACGGACATTCGTCTCACCGTAAAAATAGTTGGCTATGATAGTACTGTAGGCAAACAGGAAGATTGCTGCCAACAGGAACCAACTGCCGAAACTACCTAAATGGTGTTCCATAGCATGGCTGGTGAGGATGATTCCGTCATAGTTTTCGGTATATAGTCCGCTAAGCAGAATAATGAATGCGGTACACGTACAGATGACGAGCGTATCAGTAAAGACGCCGAGACTTTGTAAAAGACCTTGTGTAACAGGATGATCTATTGTGGCTGTTGCAGCAGCATTGGGAGCACTTCCTTCTCCAGCCTCGTTGCTGAAAAGTCCGCGTCTTATGCCTTGCATGATTGCTACACCAACAGCTCCACCGGCAGCCTGCTCCCATCCGAAAGCACTGCGAATGATGAGGCTCAGCATAGCAGGAATTTCCGTAATATTAATAAGTAAGATGTAGATAGCCAACAGAAGGTAACCTAAGGCCATGAAGGGGACGATCCAAGCACAGAAGAGGGCAATGCGCTGTATGCCGCCAAAGATGATGATTAGCGTCATCAGTGCTATAACCATAGCCACATAATTAATAGGAATATGGAGGTTGTCGCTGATAGCATCACAGAGGGTATTACTCTGGACAAGCTGGTTGGCCATACCGAAACCGAAGATGATGAGGCAGGCAAAGAGAACACCCATCCAGGGGCGTTTTAGGCCGTACTTCATATAATAGGCGGGACCTCCATAAAAACTAACCATGCCCTTGCGCTTGAATAGTTGGGCCAGTGTTGCTTCCATGAAAGCGGTGCTGGCACCTAAAAGCGCCATTACCCACATCCAGAATACAGCACCGGGTCCTCCTACGAAGATCGCACTTGCCACACCTGCCAGATTCCCTGTTCCTACACGGCTGGAAAGACTGATAGCAAAAGCCTGGAACGAAGAGACTTTCTTCTTCCCAATCTTTTCGAAGGTCTCGTCGCTTGGCTTGAAAAGGTTGCGAATCATGGTGGGCAGCATGGTGAACTGAACAGCCCTGAGATTCCATGTGAAATATATGGCACAACCTACTAACATGGTTATTACCACGTAGGACCAGATAGCATTATTTATGGCATTTAATAAATCGTAATTCATAATAAGACCCTCTCCCTAACCCTCCCCCTCTAAGGGGAGGGAACTTTAAACCCTTAATCTCTAAAACTCTTAAACTGACTCTAAACTCTCAACTCTCAACTTTCAATTTTCAATTTTCAACTCTCAACTCTCAACTCTCCATCACTACTGCTTCTTTCTTGAAACCGTCAACTTTAATGGTCAGAGGGTGGGGGAAGCGGACGTGGCGTACATGTTTGGTTTCCTCAACGGCCGGTAACTGGTTAAGGATTTCCTGACGGTAAATACCATCACCACGGAAAGCATCTATGGTTAGGTAGCATACGCCTAACGAGGTTAGGTTCTGGAAAAAGTGGGTACCCTGACTGGGATCTACCTGATAGTTGTCCAATCCAGCTTCGATGATAATCTGCGAGGCGCTGATATGCGGCCATTTTACAGGAATGCCTAACCATGGATCGCTGCTTCCCCATCTGCCAGGACCTATGAGCATATAAGCGTTAGCGCCCTCTGAATCTCCCTGAGTGGAGGTTTTTATTTTCTCCTCCTCTGGGGAGTTGGAAGAGGGACGTAGGAACTTACGGTTGATGTGTTCTATCTCTTCGGCAATCTCGTTATTTTGACTGGGCGAGTAGCCTTCAGTCTTCACATATACCACATCGCTTATCTCTGTGAATATTCCCTGACCGATGGCATTGTGGGATCGCAGGAGGCATTTCTCGTCGGGAATCAGGGTGATATCTTCGTTCAGTTCCATGCGGTTATCCACCATGGGACGAATCTGTAGCATGTAGAATTCTCCTGTCTTGTCAGCATGAAGGTTCACCGCGAACTCAATTTCTACAGGTCGTTTCATTTCCTCTTGTCCGTACTTGAGCACTTTCTGCATAATTTCTGGAAGGGGGAATACATCATGTTTCAGCACGCCGGCAAAGGAGATAATCTTACGGTTCCTACCCTCGTAGTATCCGTCATAGATACATTGGTCGTAGGGGTCTAAGGTAGAAGATATCCATTGAAGGGTGCCATCCTGTTCTGCCTCGCGGACGGGTACTTTCACCAGATTGAAGCCGTCGTCAACCTTGAATTCTCTGTCTTTTTCCTCCTCTTTGGTTCTCAGGGCAAGGAAACTTGTCTGCGTATCGCGCAGTGCTATTTCCATCTCGCTCATTTGCAGAACCTGGTGGGGATGGTGGGGGCAAACACGCAGACTTACACCGCCATCCACAATGTATTTGCCCAGTCCCATTGCCAGAGATACTGTACCCTCTTCGGCCTTCTCGTCTCCAATGGGATAATAGTTGATGCTTCGGGCCACACCGCTTATCACGGGGTAGAAACGTTCTCCGTGTTGTTCGCCTACCACTTCCTGTAGAATGACAGCCATTTTTTCCTGGTCTATAACATTGCTGGTGGCCGTCATGTAATCCTTGCTTCCCTGGTAGAAGACACTGGCATAGACTGCTTTTATGGCTCCAGCCAACATAGAAAGACGCTCGTACTTGTCGGCACTGTAAGGAATCATATAGGTGGTATATACACCGGCAAAGGGTTGGTAATGCGAGTCTTCCAGCAAACTACTGCTACGGATGGCAATGGGGGTGCTTACTACAGAGAGGAATGCTTCCAGGTCGCCTAATAGTCGCATGGGTAGGCGAGCTCTAAGGAAATGTTGTAAAATGGTCTCGTCGGGGAGATCACTCAGCGCTATTTGGTAGAGTTCGTTGGTGTCCATGAACTCGTCAAAGATGTCGGTGCAGAGTACAACTGTCTTAGGAATGCGAACATGAGCACCAGGATAGTCGTTGAGGTCGGTGTGCCGCATCAAGATGTGGTCTATGAAGGCTAAGCCACGGCCTTTTCCGCCCAGACTGCCGTCGCCAATACGGGCAAAATTAGAATACTGGTCGAATCGTTCGCGTTGGAACACAGCCACAACACCCTGATTCTTCATTCTGCGGTAAGCAACAATGGCGTCCAGAATAATCTGCCGGTGTGCATCTACATCCTGCAGATTTTCCCATGTGATATTCTTTAGGAACTCTGATATGGGGAAGAGCGCCCGACTGGCCAGCCAACGACTCACATTATTGTGACTGATGTGATAGAGCAAGCTCCGGGCGGGAACGGTCATGATATTATCCTGCAGGTCCTTTAGGTTGTGAATACGGACCACTTCTTCCATAGTGTCGGGATTACGGAAGACAAAGTCGCCAAAACCAAAGAAGCGTTGCACAAGGGCACGCAAGTCAACGGCCATCTTCTTCGAGTTCTTGTCGATAAAGTGTGCGTGGCATTTGTCGGCCAGCTTAGCTTTCTCTGACTCTGAGGAGTTCAGGATAAGCGGAATGTATGGGTCGTTGGCGCGAATAGCACTCAGTAACTTGAAACCGGCATCCTCGTCTTTATCGGAATCGGGAGTCAACGGAAAACGGCAGTCGCTGATGACTCCCAGGGTGTTATTGGCAAACCTGCTATACAGAAGCCAGGCTTCTTCGTAATTGCGGGCCAGTACAATCTTTGGACGACCGCGCATACGTAGCGTCTCAAGGGAGGTGTTCAATGCCTCTGTGGCAAACTCAAGGCTTTGCTGCAAGACGAAGTTGTATAGGCTGGGCAGAATGCTGCTGTAGAAACGGATGCTGTCTTCTACTACCAGAATCATCTGCACACCGGCACTTCTGATATCGTGCTCCAGGTTCATGCGATCCTCCATCAACTTGATGATGGACAGCAACAGTTCGGTGTTGCCCAACCAGCAGAATACATATTCAAAAACCGACAGATCCTCGTTCTGCATACGTTTGGTGATGCCGTGACTGAAAGGCGTCAACACGACGATGGGTATGCTTGCATATAGCTGCTTGATAGACCGGGCAATATCGAAAACACTATTGTTTTCTGCTGCGGGCATACAAATTACAAGGTCGATGTTGCCGGCAGCCATCTGTCTTTCGGCTTCTTCCTTGTTGGCTACCTGGATGAATCGGGGAGGGAAGCGAAGTCCCAAACGAGCGTATTCTGAGAAGATTTTCTCATCCACACGACCGTCATCTTCCAGCATGAAGGCATCATATGGATTAGCTATCAGCAGTACGTTGCAGATGCGGTTCAGCATCAAGTCAACAAACGAGGTATCTTTCAGTTGCATGGCTTCTTTGGTAATTTTATGCAAAAGTACAAAAAAAATGAAAGAGTCAAAAGCGAAAAGTGAAAAATATGAGTTGGACTTCAGCTATGTAATAAATGAACCCCAGCCTGACATCACGTCAGGCTGAGGCTCTACGCATATGTTTGCTATGGTTGTCTAGTATACGAACTTACACAATGCCCTGGGCCATCATAGCGAAAAGAACGTTGGCTTCGCTTCGCTTCGCCGAGCTTTTCGCGGCTATGATTAAGCCATTGCTTACACAATGCCCTGGGCCATCATAGCCTTGGCAACCTTCATAAAGCCAGCTACGTTGGCACCCTTTACGTAGTTAACGTAACCATCAGGCTCTGTGCCGTACTTCACGCAGTTCTCGTGAATGTTCTCCATAATCCAGAGCAACTTGGCATCAACCTCTTCAGCTGACCAACTCAGGCGCTCTGAGTTCTGCGACATCTCCAAACCTGATACTGATACACCACCGGCGTTGCTTGCCTTACCAGGTGAGTACAGAATCTTAGCCTGCTGGAATACCTTGATAGCCTCGGGAGTGGTGGGCATGTTGGCACCTTCGGCAACGGCAATAACACCGTTGGCAACCAGAGCCTTAGCCTGCTCCTCGTTCAATTCGTTCTGGGTAGCGCAGGGAAGAGCAATGTCTGCCTTCTCGAACCAAGGCTTAGCACCGTCACCTACGTACTTGGCTGTAGGATACTTGTCGGCATATTCCTTGATACGGCCACGGTAAACCTGCTTCAGCTCCATGATATAATCCAGTTTTTCGCGGTCGATGCCATCGGGATCATAGATGTAACCGTCGGAGTCGGACATGGTCATTACCTTACCACCCAACTGCAGTACCTTCTCGGCAGCATACTGAGCTACATTGCCGGCACCTGAAATCAGCACCTTCTTGCCTTCGATGGTATCACCCTTGGTCTTTAGCATGGCACGCAGGAAATATACAGTTCCGTAACCGGTAGCCTCTGGACGAATCAGTGAACCACCGAATTCGATTCCTTTACCTGTCAATACGCCGCTGTACTCACGTGTGAGCTTCTTGTACATACCAAACATGTAGCCAACTTCGCGACCGCCTACGCCAATGTCACCTGCAGGTACATCAACATCGGGACCGATGTGACGTGTCAACTCCAGCATGAATGCCTGGCAGAAACGCATTACCTCGGCATTGCTCTTACCACGGGGAGAGAAGTCGGAACCGCCTTTGCCGCCACCCATGGGCAGTGTGGTCAGTGAGTTCTTGAAAGTCTGCTCGAAGGCAAGGAACTTCAGGATACCTAAGTTTACACTCTTATGGAAACGGATACCGCCCTTGTAGGGACCGATAGCGTTGTTGTGCTGAATACGGTAACCCATATTAGTTTGAATCTGACCCTTGTCGTCCATCCATGTAACACGGAACTGGTAAACTCTATCGGGGATGCAGAGACGTTCTATCAAATTTACCTTGTCAAACTCGGGGTGCTTGTTATACTCCTCTTCAATAGTACCAAGAACCTCTTCTACTGCCTGATGATACTCGGGCTCGTTGGGGAAGCGTCTTTTCAGGTCTTCCAAAACTTTTTTTGCGTCCATTCTGTAATGTTTTTAACTAATACTCTTATTGTTTGTTATCTTTTCGGATGCAAAATTATGCAAAAAATCTTATTCTGCAAACTATTTGTAAGAAAAAATATAAAAAATTCTTCAAATAGTTATCTGTTTGCGTTGTAAGTAAGTGTAAATATGCTTACTTTTGCTTGTGGGTCATTAGCGAGTATGGACTGTGCACAGTTTCCTATGGTCGCTCCTGTTGTTAGTACATCGTCTACAAGTAGGATACGCTTCCCCTTGTGTTCAGTCGGAATGACAGCTTCGTAGTTACCGATGGCATTTTCTCTTCTGGCTTGCACTCCTAATCTTGTTTGTGATTCACCGTTTTCTATCTTCGTAAGAAGGTTCATAACAGGCAGGTTCATGATTCTTCCCATACCTGTTGCTATCAATTCTGCCTGGTTGTAGCCTCTTCTTTTTCTTCTCTTGCTGTCAGACGGAACAGGCACAATTAGGTCTGTCTTTTCAGCAAGTCGCAGATGTGCTGTTTCTGTTGCAGCCCATTCTCCCATCTTGATTCCCAGCTGAAAGCCTCCTTTGTATTTTATCTTTATGATGATATTGTGAAAGTCGGACTGATGTCTATAATATAATAAGGTAGCACCATATTGTATGGGGGCAAAGTTCCAGACTTTTCTCAATAGCTCGTTGTCTTCTATGCTTTTTAGGGGATAGCGTGGCAGTTGGACAGAGCAGGCTGCACAGATATACTGCTCTGTAGGCTCCAGCGTATTTTGGCAAACCACACACTTGCGTGGCATGAGGATGTTTTGCAGGTCCTTCAGTAGTTTCATTTGTCAGACATAAGAAAGGGACACTCGGTTCGAGTGCCCCTTTACTTGCATATAAGATGTGTTAATTATTCTGTGGGGAAGGGTAGATACCAGTTCTTCTGGTTCAAGAGAATATTATACATATTCATATCCATAGTTCCCTTACGTTTTGCAACACGAGAAGCCAGGAAGCTGGGATCGTTACGACGAATAGCAACACGAGCCAGATCTGAGAAACGGCAGCCTTCGAAGGCAAGTTCCAGAGCATCCTCATCAATAATAAGGTCTTCAACTGCTTCTTTTACCCACTCATCATAAGTTCCGTCATAAATCTGTTCCTTGGTTACTGTTATGCCATGGTTTTCCTTAATCTTCTTGGTAACCAGTTTCACGTAGTCATAAGAACTCCAGCGTTCCGGGTCGTCTGGCTTAAGGATACCGCAACCGCGGGCGTGAACACCGATAGTCATGAAATCAGTTGCAGAGGAGGTGTTGGCCAACTGATAGCCTACTTCTGCTATGCCATATCCTCCGTTGTCGTAGATGTTTCTCTTGAATAGGAGGTTAAAGGTTCCTGTGTAACCGCGCAGATAGGGACGGTTGTTATAGTTCAGGTATTCTGTCGTGGCAGCCTTCTTTACTTCACGGCGATCCAGATACCAAAGAGCCTTTAAGCAAGCATCTGAAGGATAGTTGTTGAATGACTTGGCAAAGAAGCCTACATTTGCAAGGTCTATTGCCTTTGGCTCAACTGGATCTCCTGTTGTAAGGGTGTCGTTAATGGCATCTGCTATTGCCTGATATTTGGCTTCAACATAAGCCTTCAGACTGTCGAAAGAGGTAATATAGTCTGTTACATCCTGATCGTAGGGAGGTAATCCCCAGACGGCAGAAGTAGAATCGTTGATTTGTTCCAGGTATACGAATACAGAATCCTTAACACCGTAATCCAGACCTCTTGCACCTGTAAGATAGCCGAATGGCGTGTCTGCCCAGTCCTCTTCTTCTACAGGGGTGGGGAACCACATATTATTATTACTTACCAGACCATTCTTAAGGATGGCAAAGGCATAGCTGGGGAAGCCTGCACGGTTGATGGCCTCAGCATAACGCAGCCAGATGGTTGACTTACGATATACCAGTGGATAGACAGAACTGAAAGAACCGCTAGGACACTGCTTGCTAATGAGTTTGCCATATAGCGTATTCTCACCCATGGGGAGGGTGTACTGCTCGCTACGGGGCGTGAGTACAAGAGCATTTCTCATGGGATAATCATATGTATTGTATATCCATACGCGACGAGCATCGCCGACATCGGGTAATACGGCAAGTTCCTGATAGGGATCATTGTCTTTGGCACTGGAGCCGATGTAGCACTCGTACTTCTGACTGTCGCACAAAGCTTCATAACCTCTACTGGGAAGAATCTCACGACGGTAACCGTTATCGCGGAAGTTCAAAGAAACTGATGAATAAGTAGCTTTGGCGTCTTTCTCGTCAATACCGCTACCACTGGCAGACAGGGTTGCCTCAAAACCAAATAAACGGTTGATGTCGGTAAATACTTTGCCATCCAGACGTCCTCTATTGCTGGGGATACAGGTGATGGCCTCCATACGGTAGCGACCGTTTCTGAATAGCGGGTCACTAAGGTTTGTCTCATTGAAGGGAACAGCTCCATAGTAGCCGTACTGCGGGTCGTCAATACTTGCCACACGGTCACCTATACTGATGTAGTTCTCAGTTTCCAAAGGACCACAGAACTTAGAGTTCAGGAACTTGTAATAGTAGCTGGCAGCTTTCTTGCAAGCCGTTTCATCACCCTGCATCAGGTAGAGGTCACCAATTACAACGTCCAAGGGGAACATCACGCGCATGCTATGGCAAATACCCTCATATATGTTATACTGGGGGAACATATCCTCGGGATCCAACTTTGCATACACTTCCTCCAACTCAGGACCCAGTTTATCTGCCAGACTCTTGGCATCTGCAGTCTCGTGGTTGGGGTCTGTGATGAATTTATTGATGTCATCTGTTGTGAGCAAAGGATTCTTATAGAAAGGCACGTTGCCGTAAGCATAGATAAGCTGCATATAAACCCATGCACGTATAGCGTGAACCTGTGCAGCCTCCTGCAGCATGTATTTCTTCTGCTGACCGGTAGAAATCATTCTGGCTGTATCGCATTGTGCAATATAGGCATTACAACTGTTGATTACGTGATAGTAATCGCTGACCTTCAGGTATGCACATGCTCCGTCTTTGTACTTGTCTTCGTAGCCGTTCTTGCCGAAGTTCATGATGGCAGCAATGGTATCGCTTACATAAGTACTACCTTCTACCAGGTCACCACGGCACTCATTAAGAATCACATAACGCTCTGCAATATTCTGCAGAGACTTTAGAATACCCCAATAGGAGTACAGGGTATCCTGAGCCACTTCGTATGCGTGGCGATCACTATCTGGTGTCAGCATGTCCTGGCATGATGTATTCACCATGCCCAGGGTCATGCAGCAGATAAGCAAGCTTATAATTGATTTCTTTTTCATAATCTTATATTCTTCTGATTACAGGTTGATAGTTACACCAAAGTTGAAACTGCGGCCACGTGGAATCAGACCGGTATCTATACCCTGATAGAGAACGCCGTTATGGCTACTCATCTCGGGATCATTTCCGTGGTATTTGGTCAAAGTGAACAAGTTGTTGGCTTCACCCCATACCTTCAGACCCAACAGCCAGTTGTTGGCGTAAGGTACTTTGTAGGTAAGGCGAACGTTCTTCAGTTTCAAATAACTTCCGTCCTCAATCCAACGGTCTGACATACGCTCGTTGTTACGCCAGTTTTCTGTATCACCGAAGCAAGCACGCGGCATATCGGTAACCTGACCCTCGTATGTCCAGCGGCGCAGTGCAGCTGTTGTCTGATTGTAGGTAGTATTCAAGCCTTCAATTCTTGAGCGCTGGTAGTTGTAAACATCATTGCCGAGGCTATACTTGAAGTTCATATCCAGGCGGAGGTTCTTCCAGGTAAGGCTGGAGAAGATATTACCATAGATATCGGGGTGGGGGTTGCCCAGGACAACCTTGTCGGCATCGTCAATAACACCGTCACCGTTCTGGTCGATGAAGCGAACATCACCAGCCTGGAAGTTAGCATACTTCTTGTCTTCGTCTGCTATGCCGGTAGGATACTTCAGGTAACCCAGTTTACCGGCCTGACTGGCTTCTGCATCAGAAGCGAGCACACCGTTTGTCTGCCATCCGTAGAAACTGCCTACTGCATAGCCGACAGCAGTAAGGATGTTCTCTGTGCCATATACACTATTGGTATAGCCGTGGATGTACTGGACATTGTTACCATTTACGTCTGTAAGAGTCATGGTGTTGCTCAGGCTGACAGGTAACTCGGTAATCTTGTTCTTGTAATGACCAAGGCTGGCACCAAGCTCCCATTTCCAGTCCTTCTTGTTGATGATAGCAGCATTGAAGTTAAATTCAACACCCTTGTTGGTGAGCTGACCTTCGTTGGTCCAGTACTGAGTCATACCCGATACATAGTTAAGTTCCTTCTGTGTAAGCAGGTTGTCTGTCTTGTTCCAATAAATGTCGATACCGGCCTGGATACGGTTGTTCAGGAAGCTTCCCTGCAAACCGATGTTCCACTTGGTAGTAGTTTCCCACTGAATACCGCTATTGGCAATATTCTTCAGGTAAAGACCTACGGTCGTGTGGGTAACACGCTGGCTCTCCCAGTAGGTACGTGCCGCATAGTAGTCAAGGTCGTCATTACCGCTCATGTCAAAGCCTGCTGTCAACTTCAGGTAGTCGACGCCTTTAGCGTTAAACCACTTTTCGTTGCTAATGAGCCATCCTAACTGCAATGATGGGAAGATACCCCAACTTACACCGAATGCCTTGATTCCAGACTTGGTATTTTCACCGAAGCGGCTGGCAGCCTGAGCACTTAAGGCAAACTCTGCAAAATAACGGTTCTGGTAGTTGTAACCTGCATTCAGGTAGTAAGTCATATCTGACCATTCATCATTGGTACCACCATAGTGTATGTAGTCCATATTCTTGTTGATGATGGGCAGTTTATCGTTCTCGTTGTTATAACCGCTCATGTAGTTGTAGCTGAATGCATATTTGTTGTAGCGCCAGCCGCCAAATACATCTACGGTGTGAGCTCCGTAATTCTTTGCCCACTCCAGACGCAGGTCGTTGTTAAGTGTCGTTTCCTTAGAGAACAGGGTCTTCTGCATACTGTCAATGTTACCCAAATCCGTCAGGAAGTAGGGGGTGGTACCATTGATAGGAAGGAAATACTTCTCGTTGTTTCTGTTCATCTGGAAATTGAAACGGTCGCTGATGCTGAAGGTCTTGGTAACCTGCCACTTGGGACTGACATTAATATTGATGACAGTATTCTGAGCGTAATTCTTGGTTTTTCCGCCACCGTTCTGAAGAATCCAGAAGGGGTTACGCAGAGACTCATTCAGACGTGTACCGCCAATTCGGTTGTTGAACTGGAAAGGATTAGCGATGTAGGTAGCTCCGGGATTGGCTGCATACTTACCGGCATAATCATTAGAGAGTTGCAGACGGTTCGAAGCAATGGGATCTGTAGATTTCTCATCATAGTACCAGGCATATCTGTTGATGAAAGGAGCCTGTACTACACCCAGTACGTTGGGAGAACCGATGTTCTGCATAGAGTAGTCCTCGCTCCAGCCCTGGTCAAGCAAATCGTAGCTAACCTGATTGTAGGCAATATCCAGACCTGTCTTCAATTTGGGGAATACCTCTATATCTGTGTTGAAGCGCAGATTCAGGCGGTTCATACCTGTACCCTTAGCATTGGCGTTGCTGGAAGCGTAACCCAAAGAGAGGGCATACATACCTACCTCATCACCACCCTCTACACTCAACTTGTAGTTCTGGCTGGCAGCGGTTCTGTAAAGGCCGTCCTGCCAGTTCTCGTTGTTACTGTAAACCTTACGGTAATAGTTAGAGGGACTCTTGTCGAGGAAGGGGAAATTGTTCAGCTGGTTAGCTCTCATGTTATCCAGTGTGCTGACAACATCACTCAGATACGTTGAGTACTGGTCACCGCTAAGCATGGGTAATGTTGAGGGCATGAGCTCGACGCCACCGTAGATGCGGAGGTTAATCTTGGTAGCCATGCTCTTACCGCGCTTGGTAGTGATGATGATAACACCGTTAGCACCCTTGGCACCGTAGAGGGCTGTACCATTTTTCAGCACCTTGATAGACTCGATGTTCTCGGGATCAATACCTGCAATCAGGTTGTTGAAGAATCCTTCATGAGCAGCCATACGGTCATACTGGGCATCCATGATATTACCGTCCAGAATAATCAGGGGCTGTACATTGGCATTGATGGAGTTGATACCACGGATGGTCATGAAATTACCGATACCGGGTGTGCCGTTACGCAGAACGGTATGGATGTCACCGGCCAATTTCATTTCAATGTCTTCGTCGGCACTGATACTGCTGGTCTCGTTCAATGTCACTGTCTTCTGGGAGGTAATGGTGGTACCTTCTGTATAGTAGGCATTGAAGTTAGCATCGATGAGCCTAACATTCGCTTCATTGTTCTTAACTGCACACTGAGTGGGGTTGTAACCTTCAGCGTAAACATAAACAGCATCAGAGAATAAGGGCATCTGAAGGGTATAGGAACCATCTTCCTCAGTAAGCGTAGAGTACCTTTCCAGACCCAAAGCCTGAACGCGTACACCACCCATTGGCTCACCGGTAGCATCATCGGTGACAACACCCTTCACGGTTCTTGTCTCGTACACTTTCTCGGGCTTCTTAGGAGCCTTCCGTACGACAACCTCTTCTTCTTCTCCTTCGGTACTTTCCACCTCATCCTGCGCATACACGTTAGGAATGCTCAAACCGGAAAGCAACAGGAAACACAGACCTGTTTTCAGTGTCTTGTGCATGAATGTATCACTTAATATATTTTTCATCATTGTAATAGTTTACTGAGGGTCGAGAATTGTTTCTTCACCGGTTTCCTTACTTTTCAGTATCACACGGTCTATATACAAAGGATAAATGAATCCATTCTTTGCGGATGCGCTCTTTGTAGCTCCTTCAAGAATCAATGTAGGATAGCTATATCTCAGGTTCTTGTAGGAGTAGGGGAATTCAAAGTCTTCGAATACCATAAGGGTATCAACCTTTGTGCCGTCATACTCTATGATAGATGACTTCTTATTGGTCACATCCTTGCCATTGGCAGCATTGTTGTTGTAACGGAGCTGACCTGTGAAACACATCTTGGAAATGGCAGAGATAGAGTCAATGTAATGCTGGTTGATAACTCGTTCCCCTGTTATTTCATCTCTTAGAATAACACCTTCTTCATCGGTTACATAGAAATCCTTGCTGATTTCTCCCCTGTTAGAAATTAAACTATACCAATAAGGAACACATACAACGTAAATATCGTACTTCCCGCTCATTACCTGAGCCTGCTGGCCGTATGTTACTACTGGAGAAGTGCTGGGCAGGTTGCCTAACAGCTTAATCTCAACGTGAGGAGTAGAAGTCGGGCCGGGACCTGCCAGATAATAGAAATTATTACGGCTTACCTGTCCGTACTTGTTTGAAATGTCAGAAAAGACTGAATTGTTGAAACTGATGGTTTTGGTATCAGAACCTACCTTGAAATAAGTTTGGGTGTTGGTGGTGTAATAGAAATTACCCGTTCCGTCAATCTCAATCTCCAGGTCGGGATTGTACAACTCTCTGGGATAAGCCCATTCAGTGGCCTCGTAGGCATAACCGTTACTCATTTCGATGAGATTGCCGTTAAAGAGGCTGGTCTTGTCCCAATCACCAGTATTACGCAAGGTATCTCCGTATGTATTTAAGAGATATTCTGCAGTGGCTCCCTTGTTGGCAATAAAATCTTCCAACGTCCAAAGCTTACTGCCTACCTTGGGCTGCTTGTTAACATTGAATACCAAAGGAGTCGTAAGATCCATGTTGATACTCATATTGGTTAACGAGTCAGGATCTGCAATGTTACGAATCAAAGATGTACCGTCGTTACCTTTGATCTTGTCTTCGTAGCGTGCCGGATACTTGTAGAGATGTGCCAGCTTTTGCTTTGCTGCTGTCCATGCTGCATCTGTAGGCAAAACCATGATGAAGGCCGAATCTTCCTGATTGATACGTGCATCAAAACACTCTTGGAACATATCCCAAGTGTCTGCACCGGAATTGGGAAGGTAATTGCGGCGATCAAACAGAATGTTCGTAGTTCTGTAAACACTGTCCACGTAAGAAGGATTACCGTCCTTGTCGGGAAGACCTTCTATACTGGCGTCCTTATAGAATTCTGTGGTATCCTTGGATACTACGTACGCAGACATAAGGGGCAGGGAAGGACTGAACTTCAGGTACTCGTAGAAATTGTAATGGAACGGTGTCGTACCTTCGATGGTATGCAATGTACCATTCAATGCCGGAATGTTCGTCTGGTTAAGTGAAATACCCTGAATCTTGCAATTTAAGGTATCTGTCTTATCAAAAACCATGTTCTTGCCGTTGATCATCTTAATGGTATCAATACCAGTTTCGGAGACGTTCTTACGCCACAGAGCGATATGGTTGCTGATGAACTGCTGCTGAAGGTTGTAACCGTCAGTCTGGCATCTTTCCAAAAGGCTATTGAACTCTGCATCTGAGAGATAACCGTTTTCCGGAGCCCAAACGGTAACCAACTGACCGCTCTTCAGTACATCGGCATACGTCCAGTTGTTTACCGGGTGGTTCTCGTCTTTCCAATATTTTGCATTTTCTGCTATTGTCTTGAATTTGCTCAAGTTGGGATTCTCGCTGATAAGTTCCCACAGTGTCTTTGTAGCAACAGCAGAGTTCTCATCACTTCCGTAATTTACGTCGAAGTGATCATCGGAGCAACTGGGCACTGCCAGAATGGCAATTCCCAAAGCTACTGCTCCAATGTATTTGTTGAATTTATTGTTAGCCATATTTGATATTTCTTTAAATTCCTGTTTATACAAACTTACTGTTCATATCTTGATTTGTTCCATACAGGATTCTGAAGAATTACACCGCGGCTTGCCTTAACTTCCTGCTCGTAAATAGGACAATAGAGACCCCAGCGATTCTTGAATCTGTTTATCAGGGTAGAATAAGAGTTGCTGACAGAGTTCTGCATGAAGCACTCAACAACAGCGCTCATACCAGACATTCCGTTGCCAACGTATCCGGGTTCACCCTTCTGTACACCTTCAGGATTCTCTCGTTCGTCTGGAGAATCTTGATTGTTGTTACTGTAACGTTCTGCGCAGCGAACAAGGTCGAACCAACGCTTTCCCTCGGCTAAGAGTTCAATCTGTCGCTGATTCATGACTGTCTTTACCAAGCCGGGAATCTTAGGCGTGGTGGCCTTCTTTCCGGACCAGTCTGTGGCAATCTTAACGTCACCGATAGTTCCGGAACCGTCCTCGGCTGGCTGCTTGCCTTCCTCGATGTCGCAATAAGAGCGGCGGTTGATAGCATTCAGGATGCTCTTAACAGTGGGAGTTTCCTTCTTGGCGCATGCCAAAGCCTCTGCCTTCATTAGCAAAACATCTGTAGTACGATAGATAATCCAGTTATTGTACTCTTGACTACCAGACGTTAATGCGTAGGTGATCTTCCGATTAGCTCCCTGGCCTTCCAATACAAAGCGAGGTTCCTGATACTTCAAACAGTAGTAGCCAGATTTTGCTTGTGTATCTTCGATGTAAACCTGGCAACCGACCCAAAGACGGGTGTCGAACTTCTGTAATTTCTCGTCTTTCTCACAGGCTTCTTTCATGGCATCCTCGGCAACCATCAGATTGGTTTTATTGGTATAACCATAGAAATTGTTAACAACGTTGTTCTTTAAACCGTCTGAAACCCTGTATTGCATTTCAAGGATACTTTCTATACTGTTACCTGTACCGAAAATGTCGTTCTGAGACTTTATGGTAGGAGTGGTACTCTGGTGTACACCAGTGAAATTGTTCTTAACAAGGTCCACATTGGGTAAACCGTAGGAAACAATTTCCCCGGAAGTACTACCTGCACCGAATGTCATGGACGAGAAGTAATCCACAACCTGATTGTGGTGTGATTCAAGTGCCTTGTCGGCCCACTGAACAGCCAGGTCGTAGTCGCCTACGGGTGTATGGGCAACAGAGTCAATAGTTCCGTCGGCCCTGACAACCGCTACGGTATCGAACTTGATACCGCGACCTTCGTGCAGTGAGCCGCGCCAGAGGTACATGTCAGCCAACATGGCATAGATGGCGGCATTGGTAATCATACCCTTGGTATCGGTGTTGTTGGAGAAACGGTTACGTGCCTGACCGGCTACTTTTTCACAGTCAAGAATGATAGAGTCCAATACCACCAGCTGGTTGGTCAGCGGGAATGTCTCCACCTCGGTATCGCTGTTGATAAGCTTTGTGGTATAGGGAACATCCTTGAAAGCGCGAATCAGATAGAAGTAGCTGAGGGCACGGAGAGCCGTCATCTCGGCACGCATGTAATACCACTCGGTGGTGGTAAACTGCTTGTCTCTCTCCAATACCTCGGGACCGTACTTCAGTACCTTGTTACAGAGGTTAATGGTCTTGTACACACCTTCCCAGTCGAAACAACTCATACTGGAGTCGGGCATACCGGCCAAAATGTTACTTATCATATCATGGCTTTCCTGCTCTGAATGTTGCTCGGTATTCAACTTGTAACTGTCAGAACGGAGATCGCCCCAATAAAACATCTTGTCAACAGTGCTTGCCATTTGCTTGTAGGCGCCGTAACGAACACCATTAAGGTCGTTCAAGTCTTCCCAGAAATCTTCCTCGACAACGCGGTCTGTGGGATAGATTGTCAGGTAGTCTTCACAGGATGCCAATCCTACAACCAGCAATCCAAACAGGCAGGCAGATTTATATATATGATTTATCTTTTTCATCTGTTTGTAAATTTAGAATCCAATGTTTAAAGTGCAAGTGAAGGACTTGTTACGAGGAGTCTTGCTCCTGTCGACAGCACAATCATAACCTGTGGGAGATACGTCAGGATCAACACCCGTGTATCTGGTCCATACAAATGGGTTGTTCAATGAAGCATGTAACTTCAGAGAGTTAATACCATACTTCTTCAACTTCTTTGCATCGAAATCATAGCTAAGCTGAATGTACTGGAGACGCAGGTAGTTTCCTTTCTCGATGTAACGGTCGCTCATCAAAGAGTTATAGCTCTTGTAGCCGGTACCATAGTTGTTGAGGGCACGTGGAATAACGGTTTCGTCGCCATTCTTGCGCCAACGCCATGTACTGGCATAGCTCTGGTTATTATTGTTGTACATGCTTTCATACTCCATACGGGCGTAGTTGAAAATCATGTTCCCCAGACGGAAGTTGAAACCTGTGTTAATGGAGAATCTTCCGTAGTAGAGCTGAATACCGAAACCACCATTACACTTGGGGTTAGAGTTGCCGAGGTAAACCATATCATAACGGTCAATCTGACCATCGTGGTTTATATCCTCGTAGATGGCATCACCACCAGAGAATTTCTTGCGGTAACCCTCGTTGTAGCAGTAATACATGGGCAGGGGCTCACCCTTGGCATTGGTAAGCATGTTGCCGTCTGCATCGTAGGCAATAGGACAGGTGGCAATTTCTCCACGGCGGGCTGCTGCAGCTGCTGTATTGATGGGGTTACCCTTGCGGTCGTAACCGGTATTGTTGTATTCTGCATAACCATAGTCGGCAATTGACTTGGTGGTGTAGCCGTTGTGATCATAGTCGTACTTGTAAACACCCAAGTAGTGAAGACCATAGAATGAACCAAGTGCGTTACCAATCTGAACACGTCTGTTCCAGCTCATGTTACCAGGCTGATAGGTATCTGAACCGTTCAGGTTCTCCAAGAGGATAGGATTCATTTCTTCCACCTCGTTGAAGTTCTGAGCCAAGTTACCACGCAACTTCATAGAAAACTTGCCAATCTTGCAAATCTTGCCGGTATTGAAGTTGATTTCCCAACCCGTGTTACGCATGGTACCACCGTTAACTAAAGCCAGTTTGCTGAAACCGTTGGCACTGGAGATACGCAGGTCTCTCATGATAAGATCCGTAGTCTTATGGTTGTACATTTCTCCGTCGATGTTAAGCATGCCACCCCAGAGTTCCAAGTTGAAACCTAAGTTCATCTTGTAAACCTTTTCCCAACGCAAGTCGGTAAGAGAAAGGTTCTCCGGTACAATCACCTGGTGACCATTGTAGTAGCCGTCCGTTCTGTACTTGTTGTACTGGTCGCTACCGCTGTTACCGGTATTACCTACAATACCCCAGCTGGCACGGATACCAAACAGTTGCAGCCATTTCTTGCTCCAATCCATGAACTTTTCATCGCTGACATTCCAACGTACAGCGACAGAGGGGAATGAAGCGTATTTGTGACCGGAACCGAAGCCTGTGCTACCATCGATACGCAGAGAAGCATCCAAGTTATACTTACTCTTGTAGGAGTAGTGCGTATTGAAGAAGAAGGATTGGCTACGCCATTCACTGTTTCCTGCACCCGCAGAACGGAGCAAACCTTCAACGGAAGGATCGGTAATGCCGTTGGGCACGTTCCACAATCCCATTGACTGGTCGGTACCGCTACCTGTGGTCAGCTCGAAACGAGCCAAAGCAGAAAGGCTGTGATCCTTGTTGGCGAAAGCTGAGTAATAGCGCAAGTCGTGACGGGTAGAGAACTGTAGGGTCTTGGCTTCGTCATTGCTTACGTAGTTTCGTTCATTGGCTGTCAGTTCTGCAGCATGGTCACCACCCCAGACCCATTCCATGGTTTTCAACTCGCTGGGGCAATAGTGGTCGTTACTGGTGTTGAATACCTGTAACTCGACGTCACCAACATAGTCTAAACGGTGGTGGTCGGAATCCTTGCCCAGCAACTTGTACTCAATACTGAACTGAGGTTTCAGGTTGTACTGGCTCATCTTCCACCAGGCCAACATAGCGCGTGCTACGGGGTTACCGTTTACGAACATATCGCGTAAATAATAAGAGGTATGATAACCATCGTTCGGTAGACTACTGGTGGCGGCAGTTGAATAGGTAGCTGCCAGCGGCAACATGTTGAAGTAGTTGCCTGTGGGATAACCCTGAGAGTCATACTCCATGACACTCATGTTAGGCATAGCCTTGTAGGCACGGTTCAGAATATCGTTACCATAGTTCTTGTTGTTGGTATAGAAACCTAAGTCGATGGTAGAGCTGAACTTGATTCGGTCACTTACATAGTAGTCCAAAGCCGTGTTCGTTGTGAAACGGTTCATGGTCTGACCAATGATGTTACCAGAGCTCTTGTCATAGTTGGCACTGATACGGAAGAGGGCCTTGTCACCACCACCGGTAAGGTTTACAGAGAATCTGTGCTCCTGACCGAATCGCTTAACCTCTTTTACCCAATCAGTGTTCTTGTTATAGTTGTAGTAAATGTTTGGCTTAGAGCGGTCATAGTCCAACTCATACAGACCATATTCTGTAGTAGGTCTCTGGTAGGGGTTATAGTAAGACTCCTTCATGTACATGGTGTAACCGTCACCATCCAGCATCTTATAGCCTTCGGGCTGCCAGGTACCGGTGAACTTGTAGCTGAAGTTTACACGGGTCTTACCCTTTCTACCACGCTTAGTCTTAATTTCAATAACACCGGCAGCACCCTTCATACCCCATTTTGCTGTAGAAGCGGCATCCTTCAGTACGGTGATGCTCTCGATGTCTTCAGGGTTAACGCTCAAGAGTGTTGAGAACTGCTCCTCGTTATCATAATCCTCGAAATTCTCCTCCTTATACTCGTCGGGAATTTCAAAGATGTGGTCATTCAAGACGATCAAAGGCTGCTTGTTACCGTTAATGGTTGAAATACCACGCAAACGCATGGTGGTACCAGAACCAAGGTTACCAGAGTTGGGCACGATATCAAGACCGGCAATCTGACCCTGCAGAGCCTGGTCGACAGACTCGAATGCAAGACCTTCCATGTCTTCCATATTGAACTTCTGAACGGCACCGGAATATTCACGTGCAGGAATTTCCAAACCTGTTGTGGGTGCTTTTTGCTTGGCTACAATATCAACTGTCTTCATCACCTTGGTGTTGTCCTGGAGGGTAATCTTGAAGACATTCTTGTTGCCCACTTTCTCAACGTGAGGTTTGTATCCGATATAAGAAACCTTAAGTGTATTGTTAGGATCCTTGATATTCATGGTAAAGTTACCATTCATATCAGTTACGGCCTGGCTTACAATACGATTGTCCTTACTTAACTCTACGACGTTGGCACCGATGATGACATCGATATCATCAGATACAGTACCGGAAATACGCCGTTGCTGTGCACTTGCGGGCAAAGCCATCAGGGCTATCACCCATAGCAATATAAGCTTTGTTATTTTATTCATAGTGATAGTAAATTATTTCATTTCTACAATGGCGTATCTCTTAATATATTTCTTAGCATTAGCCGTTGTGCTCCATGTGCTGTCATGACGACCGCCTTCCAAAGCTGTGTGGTTCAGCACACCGTCAATCTGATGAATTACGGCAGCACTTGAGGCATCAAGTACGATACCAGTCATGGCATAACCCTTGGGAGACTTGTTACATGAAATATCACGTGCTAAAACGTTCTTCTCTCCAACAGTCGGCATCTTGTTGCTGCGATCATTCTTATAGGTAACATCATCGCAAACACGCAAGAGAGTCTCGTCACCCTGCTTTACACGGTCAACATGAATCTTGCAGAACAAGCCGGTATTGTGGTCGTAACTTGAGGTTACCATTTCTCCGTTAGCATCTGAAAGTTCAGACTTGTCTGCAAATACTGAATTATCGGCGAAGTGATAACGGATGAAGTTGGTAAGATAAGTAATCTTGGCTTGGATACGTATACTGTCTTCGTATGTTTCCAATTCGTCGGTGTATTCATATTCGCCATCTGCATCTTTCTCCCATTCTCCTGTCTCTTCGTTTACGCGGTGCTTACAGTGTGAATGATAATCTTCATAAATATCTTCCCAAGTGGGCAGACCATTAGCGATAGCTTCACGGACTGCATTGTTAGTGGGTACGAAGATGGTGTAGCGGTAGTTGTTAAAGAACTGGATGTTGTAGTCAAGGCCATTGTCCTTGGTGAATACCAGGAATTTCTTCATGGCTGCCTTCTTCTCAGAATCAGTTGCCTTGGCATCAACCAGACCGCAACCGATAATCTCATTGCTGTATGCATCTGCACCACAGAGGTCATAGAAAGCACTGTAAGGATTAGCTTCCCAGGCTGCATCTGAATAGCCCTTAGGATTGTAAGCAGCATCTTCCTTCATATCATCTGTAAAAATGCTCCATACACTACGGTATGTGGGAACCAGAGGAGCAGCCAGTACATAAGTACTACCATTCTTCAGGTTGGGGAAGGGGTCTGTTACTTTACAATTGGTAACACCGGGGTTGTCAACCATCACGCCATTTCTCTCGTTCTCGATCTGGAAACCACCCTTAGCGGCAATGATGTTGTTTTCCTCGTCGCGAACAACTTTAATAGCATTACCGTTCTTAGAGAGGAAATATTCGTCTTCTCCGTCGATGGGGTTGGTTCCGTCGTGTACGATGGTGTGGCTCTCCAGAATATCCTTCAAGCGGTTGGTGATATCGGTAGCATCAATCTTACCGGCGGCTCCTACAAGCTGCTGACCCTTTGAACCAATCTCTCCAGGGTTAATCTTATAGGGGTCACAGTATTTCCAACAGTTAGCCTGTACTGCAACTTCACCAGAAGGCACGTTCTTGTACTTCATTTCAATTACACGAGGTGTCTTACTCTTAATACTGGTGGGGTCGTAGTACCATGCAAGACCTTCGTCGCTTGGCATGAAGAAGGTAAATCTACTCTGCATAGCCTTCAGGTAAGCATAGTAGTTCAAACCCATCTTGTTCTGGTCGTAAATAGCCCAGCTTATAATCTTGTTGGTGGTACTGATAAATGCGGGAGCTGTAACAGAAGTAAAGTCGGCAGGACCATAAATCTGATTCATAAGATATACAGCACCGTTGCTTGCCATCAGACAGGTGTCAATCTTATCAATATCCTCGGGATAGAACAACTGCTCCAGGGCATCGTCTTTCTGTTTTGTCATCTTACTGGGTACTGAACCTGTAAATGAACGCAACATTATTATATTTATGAGCTTCTGAAGAACAGTCAAAGGAATACAGTCGATCTGCTCATACAACTCTTCGTAAGTTGTGGGAACAGCATAGGGATGAGGATGTATTTCGTTAGGAATCTCATATTCTGTCTTCTCGCGTACATAATATGTTTTAACTAACTGCATACCACCGGCGCGTGTGAAATAGTCCCAAAGGGTTGAGTCGTTGGGAACGAACATGGCTGCCATATCCTTCTCGCGATTCTCGGGATGCTGAGGATCTTCGTAATACTCATTCCATGCAGGGTCATATTTCAGACTGGGCTCTCCGGAACCGGCATAGTCCTTAAGAATCTTAGGCATCAGGTCGGATGTGTACTTATACGGATAATACTTCGTGTAAGTACCTCTGGGTCCAGGCTCTGAATTCAAAGCTCTACCGCCTGCACTGATGTCAGAGATATAACGCTTGGTGAAAATAGAATCCTGGAATTCGGGGTGAAGTACTCTGTAATCCTCTGTGATTCGACGGTTGTAGTAGGGAGCACTGTAGCGGTCCAGCATGTGACTGAAAATGTTGGTGTGACCGTTGGTACGTATCACTTCTGCCATACTTGGCAAGGGGCAAAGAGGCTTTTCAGTCATGTTTACATAACCATTTTGACATACGATATCAGTGCTGTCAAGATGTGCGTCATAAATATGTACATCGCTTGTAATACGTTCGCGACCCATGAATTTGGGGAAGTCGAAATCACTGTCGATGTTATTTCTGGACATGTGTTCCTGTGTAAAGTGGAGCATCATAGTAAGGCTGGAGTCGGTAACCAGATAGATACCGTTTCCGCCGTTTTCCTGACGGAAGCGCTCCCAATAGTCTTTATCAACAGGATTCTTTGTATATGGCAAATCTTCTGATGCAATGTAAGTGATTGTGTCTGTTGTAGCTACATCAGTAAAACGACGCATATACTCACCACGTGTAGGTGAGTTATCGCCACTTGCTTCACTACTTGCCAGATTTTCCATAACGATGGCATTGTTGAGCATACTGGTGTGAATCAACAATTTCTTCTGTGCTACACTCAGATTTTCATACGAGGTGGCATAGTGCCAAGGATTACTCTTTGGCAGCGTTTTGTTCTTTTCGAAGAACGCTTTCCATGCGGCATCATCTGCTACAAAGACGGTTTTTGAACCAGTTTTCTTCAACTCGTCTGTCAGATCTCGCGATGCCTCGTTCTTGGGGTTAACGTCTTCGTCGGCAAGCAATCTCAAATACGTTTTGAAATTGCCATCCTTTTCAAGGCTTTCGTAAATACTTGCATTCAGCCAGTCGGGTTTCTTGTCGTCATACGGGAAACTGTCTGAACAAGCATACATCAGCCCGCAAGCTGCCATTAGGCAAATCATTCGGGATGATTGCCTACTCCATTTGCTTAAACGGTTTGTCATACGCATTTTTAGTGTTATTTTTAGTTTAAATTATTTATGTTTCTTAATCACTTTTTTGCACATTTTAGGTGCTTAACAAAGCAAATTTACGTTTTTTTACTGAAACCCCATAAGGGAAGTGGTTTTTCATGCTTAATTTTAAGACTAATTAACAAATCGGATGCTACTTTGTCATTCTTCTGGTGCTGAGAGCTCTGTTTGAGCTTCAATATCGGTGCTATTTGATGGAGTTGCATCAATAGAATAAACAGAAGTTTCAATTTCGTCTTCTTCTGTACTGTCCGGTTCCTCTACATAGTCGCTACAAGACCATAAACTCGGATCCAGTCCTTTAGGTTCGGGAAACTTAGCTTTGTATTTGCCGAATCTCTTGTCGTGCAGAACTTTTTTAATAAAGTCACCGAATATCGGGAGGGCAGCTTTACCTCCTTGTCCCAATGCGCCTGTCCTGAAGTGAATACAAGGGAATTCGCCTCCTACCCATACGCCTCCTACTAATTTTGGGGTTACACCTATGTACCAGGCATCGGCATGATTATTGCTGGTTCCGGTTTTCCCGCCAAAGTCTGTAGTTTGCGTGAGACCTCCAATATATTCCCACATGGGGGCTGATGTCCCATGCAATCCTCCTCTAAGCATAATTTGCATAAGATAAGCAGATTCGTAAGGAATAGCCTGTTTTTCTTTTTTCTTTGATTTGTAAATAATATTTCCGTCTTTGTCTTCGATGCGTGTAATCATAATGGGGATGTTGTATTTCCCGTCGTTGACCACTGTACAGTAGCTATTGGCAAGTTCTAAAAGGTTAACCACACTACTACCCAGGCAAATGGACTTTGTCTCTTGCAAGGGCGTCTTTATTCCCATACTATAAGCTGTGTTTATTATGTTTTTTATTCCTACCTCGAGGCCGACTTTTACGGCAATGCTGTTAATGCTGCTGGCAAAGGCTCTTTTAAGAGTCATCTCTGAGTCCGAGAACGTTCCGTTGGCGTTGTGGGGTGTCCATGCTTTTTCTTCCCCCGGGTCACGGTAGGAAGCCCATGAGTCCATCCTTCTGCTACAAGGGGTAAGACCTTGATTCATTGCTTCTGTATAAACAAACAGCTTAAACGTTGAGCCTGGCTGGTGCTTGGCGGTTACATTGTCAAAATTCCATGAGTCGTAGTCGATGTTCCCTATCCATGCTTTAATCTCTCTTGTGTCTGGCTCTATGGCAATGAATCCGCAGTGCATGAATCTTACCATATAGCGTATGGAATCCATGGTGCTCAGCTCTTTAGTGACAGGACCCTCATAAGAAAAGACTTTTACGGGATGAGGGAGGTTCAGATAGTAATTTATAGAGTCGATATTGTCGGGATATTTCTTCTTTAATCTTTGGTACGCAGGAGTCTTTTTTGCGATGTTCTCAATAAATTCGGGGATTTCTTTATGTTTGCTGTCCTGCCATGGTGGAGTGTTGCCCCAATGCGCGTTAAACTGATTCTGGAGTGACTGCATTTTCTTCCTTACGGCTTCTTCGGCATATTTCTGAAGACGTGTGTCTATTGTCGTATATATCTTCAGGCCATCTGAATAGAGATTCAACTTGTTTGTTTCGTCGTAACCGGGTATCTCCTTTATTTCGCACAGCATGTCAAGGTATTCAACCAATTCGTCACGGAAGTAGGGGGCGGATTCGTTCTGTGATTTCTCGCTGTTCTTCTGTGCTAATTCTAAGGGCAGTGACTTTAATGAGTCAAGTTGTGATAAGCTTGCGGGAATCCCGTTGATTACGATGTGGTTGTGGTCATAGACAACATCAAGAACAGTGTTCCGTCTTTCTAGGCTGTTCTTGGGGTTGTTTCTGGGGTTGTAGATGCTGGTAGCTTTTAGTAAACCGACTAAGACGGCAGCCTGCTCATACGTGAGACGGTCGGGGGTGGTGTTGAAATATCTTGCTGATGCTGTTTTTATGCCAAATGAATTGGAGCCGAAATCAACGGTGTTAAGGTACATGGTCAGAATATCTTCTTTCTCGAAAATCATTTCCAGTTTTGTTGCAACAATCCATTCTTTTGCTTTCATAATCAGGATTCCGACTCCGGGAACCTTTCCTAAAAGCCCCGTTCTGTGTTTTGTGCGTACACGGAACATGTTTTTTGCTAACTGTTGGGTTATGGTGCTGGCTCCACGTGCGTGACCGGAGAAAATATCTTTAACGGCAGAAAAAAGTCCTTGGTAGTCAATACCATGGTGATGATAGAATCTTTCGTCTTCCGTATCGACTAATGTCCTGATAAGTATGGGGGAAATATCTTTATATTCGACAGGTGTCCTGTCCTCGTTATAATATCTGCCAATCAGCTTGCCGTCTGCGCTATACACTTCAGAGGCTTCACTGACAACGGGGTCTTTGATTTCCGACAATTCCGGTGTGCTTCCAAAAAGGTAGAGCAGGTTGCAGTCTATAGCAATAAAGAGTATTATTATGGACAGAAAAAATGTACATATCCAAACAGCAATTCTTTTATACCATGGGCCTGTGTATATTCTTCTTAGCAGCCCCTTGAACTCGTTCCAATTGGCTTTAGGTTTCATTGTGATTACTGTATTTGTTTTTCAATAAAATTGAATATTTCTTTTTCTTTATCGGGAGAAAACCAGTGGATGCTTTTGTCATGAGCATACCATGTCATTTGTTTCTTGGCATAGTCCCTGGTGTTCTTTTTGATTTTTTCAATGGCAAAGTCTAAATCCCATGTCCCGTCGAAATACCGGAAGAGTTCTTTGTACCCTACGGTATTGAGTGCATTAAGGTGACGGAGTGGATAAAGTTTTTTGGCTTCTTCGAGCAATCCGTCTTCCATCATCATGTGCACTCGTCTGTTTATCCGGTCAAAAAGCTCGTTACGCTCTCTTTTTAATCCTATCTTGACAATCTGGAAAGGCCGTTTCTTCTTTTCGTTAACGCGGAAAGACGAGTAGGGCTTACCTGAAGTGTAATAAATCTCAAGAGCGTGGACAATTCTCTTAGGGTTTTTCAGGTCAACAACAGTGTAGTATTCAGGGTCGAGTAATCTCAACTCGTTTCTGAGTGGTTCCAAACCTTCAGTCTGCAGTCTTTCTTTCAGTTGTTCCCGGACAGCTGAATCAACATTGGGGATATCATCGATTCCATCGCAAACAGCGTCTATATACATCATGCTTCCGCCAGAAAGCAGGAGGTTGTTATGCTGGTGCTGTAGCTGATTGGTTAGTTGTAAGACGTTTGCCTCGTATTGAGCAGCACTGTAGTAATCCTGAAGTTCCAGAATTTTGACAAAATAATGCTTGACTTCTGCGAGTTGTTCTTCTGTCGGTGCAGCTGTCCCGATGTCAAGGCCTTTGTAAATCTGACGACTGTCACAGTTGATGACAGGACTGCCTAACAGTTTTGCAACTTTAAGTGACAGAGTGGTCTTACCAACGGCCGTCGGACCTAAAAGGACAAAGAGTTTCATTCGTCTATTTCAAATCCTTCCATATCTAACTCGCCTTCTTCGAAATCGTCATCTCCATAAAAATCTTCCTCGGTTTCTTCGTCTGCGCCTTCAGATATGGGCTGTGATGTAAATACTTCGTTTATATGTTGTGCGGGTGGAGTGCCGTGTTTCTTGCTTATCCTTCCCTTTGGTTCTGGCTGTCCGAATAACAATTCGCTAATTTCCATAAGGAAGAATCTTTTTCCTTCAGGGTCGAAAATATATGCTATTCTTTGTCCTTCTTCTTCGAGAAAGTCTCTAAGTGAACAGTTCTGCATCAGATTGATGTCTTCTTCGGAATCGATATCCCCGGTATAAGTCTGTCGTATATGGTCTTTTACACGCCATTCGTCATCGCAGATCAGGAAGCCGTGATTGTTCATGTCCTGATAATTGCAGGTGCTTATTATCAGATTGTGTAACTCTGTAAATTTTGCCTCAGCATCAATCCGGGCTTCCATTACAAAGTCTTCCACCTCTTGGCTGAATATTGTTATTCTAAATGTCATTTGGTCTTTCTGTTTATTATCTGATGAATCCCCGGTTACTGGATCTGATAAAATCAAGAATATATCTGATTTCGTCCGACATAGGTATTTCTTCTTCGACCCTGGCCAGCAGTTCGTTCAGCTTGCCTGTTCCCTGAAGAATAATCTGGTATGCCATGTGGATGTTGTCGATAATTTCTCTGTCAAAATTCCTTCTCCTAAGACCTATTGTGTTTAGTCCGCAAAAGGAAGCAGGGTCTCTGGCGCACAGACTGAAAGGCAATACATTCTGGCTGAACCTGGTGCCGCCTCCTACCATAGTATAGCTGCCTACTCTGCAGAATTGGTGCATCAAGACTCCTGCACTAAGGATTGCATTGTCGTCTATCACGATTTCTCCGGCAAGCTTTGTGCTGTTGCCGATAATGCAGCCATTGCCAACAAGGGCGTCATGGGCAACATGTGCGCCCTCCATTAAAAGGTTGTTGTTGCCAACGATTGTCTTTCCTTTGGCTGCTGTTCCCCTGTTGATAGTCACATTCTCACGTATCTTATTGTCATTCCCTATTTCTGCCGTAGTGTCTTCACCTCTGAACTTCAAGTCTTGGGGTATCGCGCTGATTACTGCTCCAGGGAAGAATATGTTTCCGTTCCCGATTCGCGCACCATAGAGCATGGTGACACTGTTCATAAGTGTGTTGTTGTCTCCAATAACTACACCTTTGTCAATATAACAGAATGCGCCAATTTCGCAATTTTCTCCTATGACGGCTTCTGGATGGATATAGGCCAGAGGGCTAATCTTGCTCATATAAATAACTTATTTGTTTTTAATCACTTGGGCTGTAAATGTTGCTTCGGCAACACAATTCTCACCGATGAAAGCATATCCCTGCATGCTTCCGATATTATGACGTAATGGTCCTAGTATATCTACTCTGAAAATCAGCGTGTCACCAGGTACGACTTTCTGTTTGAACTTAACATTATCTATCTTGATAAAATAGGTGCTGTAGTCAGCTCCATCTTCCAAGTTCTTGATTACAAGTATTCCGCCCGCCTGTGCCATAGCTTCAATAATCAGGACGCCTGGCATGATGGGTTCTGTAGGAAAGTGACCTTGGAAGAAAGGCTCATCGCTGGTAATGTTCTTAACCGCAACAATGCTGTCTGCTTTCATATCAATTACTTTGTCCACAAGCAACATGGGGAACCTGTGCGGTAATAATTCGCGTATCTGGTTGGTGTCCATTACAGCTGGCTTGTTGGGGTCGTATTTAGGAGCCTGAATCTCATGCTTACGAATTTCCTTTCGCATCATGCGTGCAAACTTGTTGTTGATGGTGTGTCCAGGCTTAGTGGCAATAATACGTCCCTTGATAGGCTTGCCGATTAATGCCATATCGCCGATGATATCCAAAAGCTTATGTCTGGCCGGTTCGTTGTCCCAAACCAGTTTCTTGTGTTGCAGATATCCTAATTCTGTTGCATCATGATGTTCGGCACCTGTAAGTTTGCAAAGCTTATCCAGATTTTCCTGACTGGTCTGTTTTTCGTAGATAACAATGGCGTTGTTCAGGTCACCCCCCTTAATAAGTCCTGCAGTAAGGAGAGGCTCGATTTCTCTGACAAACACAAAAGTCCTTGCTGCTGCTATCTCGGTAGCAAAGTCATCCATGTTGTCAAGGGTGGCAAACTGGCTACTTAGGAGTTGCCCGTTAAAGGATATCATGCTGGTGATAGAGAATTCCTCGTCGGGTAGGAGAGTGATACATGCCCCTGTTTCCTCGTCCTTAAACTCCATCTTCTTGGTGATGTAATAGAAGTCTTTTTCTGCATCTTGTTCCATTGTGCCGACGCGTAGAATTTCTTTTACATATTGCTCGGCACTTCCGTCAAGGATGGGGAATTCCGGTCCGTCAACTTGTATTAAAACATTGTCAACCCCCAGGGCATACAATGCTGCCATTGCATGTTCGATGGTACTACATTTAATATCGCCTTTTCCTAATACGGTTCCCCTTCTTGTGTCTATTACATTTTCTGCAATGGCATCTAATATGGGTTGTCCCTCTAAATCAACACGTTGGATTTTATAACCGTGGTCCTTAGGTGCAGGCAAAAAGGTGACGGTCAGGTTCAGTCCCGTATGTAGGCCCTTCCCGCTTAGTGAAAAGCTATTATTTAATGTTTTCTGTTTCAACATGATTATTTCTTTGCTGTAAGCTCTTCTTTCAGAGCTTTAATCTCTTTTTTCATTTCGTTCATATCCGCCCACATCTGGTATAAGTTCTTGAATAAAGCGCTGGACTTCCAGAATGTCTTAGCGTCTATTGCGGGCGTGCCTTGTACGGCAGTTCCTGGTTTCTTAATGTTGTTGGGGATGCCAGCCTGAGCTCCGGCCATGGTTCTGTCTGCTATAGTGGCATGTCCGGCAATACCAACCTGTCCTCCGAACATACACCATTCTCCTACCTTGGTGCTTCCAGCTATGCCAACTTGTGCAGACATAACGGTGTGGCTTCCTATCTCATCATTGTGCGCAATCTGTACCAAGTTGTCCAGTTTTACACCTTTATGAACAATTGTCTCACCCATGACAGCACGGTCAATACAAGTGTTAGCACCGATTTCGACATCATCCTCGATGACGGCAATACCTATCTGAGGAATCTTGTCGTATCCGGTTTCTGTTGGCTCGAACCCGAAACCGTCAGCACCAATAACACAACCTGCATGCAGGATACAGTTGTTGCCTACTTTGCAATCATGATAGACTACGGCATTACTGTATATTTCTGTGTTGTTGCCTACTTTTGCGTTTCTGCCGATGGTTACGTGAGGATGGAACACACAACCGTCGCCAATCTCCACACCTTCGGCTATGGCAACAAAAGGACCAATGTAGCAATCTTTCCCAATCTTTGCTGTCGGATCAATGAATGCCAGCTCGCTGATGCCTTTGCGTTTTGGCTTCATGCCTTCGTATATCTGAAGCAGTTTTGCAACAGCATCTCTGGCATTGGCCACTTTTATCAGCGTAGCCTTTATCTCCTGTTTGGGCTCAAAATTATTGTTGACAAGTACGATACTGCTTTCTGTCTCGTAGATATATTGTTCGTATTTGTCATTAGCAAGGAAACTGATACATCCAGGTTTTCCTTCCTCTATTTTTGCGAAGTTATTGACTGTTGCCTTAGGGTCGCCCACAACGGTTCCTCCAATAAGGCCAGCTATCATTTCTGCACTAAATTCCACCTTAATATAAATTTGTCTAAACTCTAAACTCTAATCTCTCAACTAAAAGAGCCATCTGTGCCTGAACCTCTTTGGCTTTTTCTGCTGCTACTTCAGCAAAATTTTCTGTAGTGTCTGCATAGATTATGGCTCTACTGCTGTTTACAAGCAGACCGCAATCGTCTGTCATTCCGTATTTGCATACTTCTTCAAGGCTACCACCTTGTGCACCTATGCCGGGAACAAGCAGGAAAGCTTTGGGTGCAACCTTGCGAATGTCTTTGAACATTTCGCCACGAGTGGCGCCCACCACATACATCATGTTCTCGTCATTTCCCCATTCCTGACTTTTATGGATTACCTTTTCAAACAGGCGTTCTCCATTTTTGTCTTCGGTAAGTTGGAAGTCAAAGGAGCCCTTGTTGCTGGTAAGGGCCAGTAAGATTACCCATTTCCCATTGTAACCATCCAAGAATGGTGTCACACTGTCTTCTCCCATATACGGGGCAACCGTCAGGGCATCCACATCATATTCGCCAAAGAAGGTGCGGGCATACATCTTGCTGGTGTTACCGATATCCCCACGTTTGGCATCCGCTATGATAAACTGATCGGGGTAGTTCTCCTTCAGGTATTTTACGGTCTTCTCGAAGGCTATCATTCCTTTTACGCCAAATGCCTCATAGAATGCCAGGTTGGGTTTATAGGCTACGCAGTATGGTGCGGTTGCATCTATGATAGCCTTGTTAAAAGCAAATATAGGATCATCCTCCTTCAGCAGATGCTCAGGAATCTTCTTCAGGTCTGTATCCAAACCAACACAGAGGAAACTCTGTTTTTTCTTTATGTTTTCAAAAAGTTCTTTTCTTGTCATAACTTTCAACTTTCAACTTTCAACTTTCAACTCTATAAAGCTGCTTCCTTCATTCTTTCTGCATTTTCTGCCACAATCAGGTGGTCAATGCAGTCTTGTATCTGTCCGTCCATAAAGGCATTCAGATTATATATGGTATATCCAATGCGATGGTCGGTTATACGTCCCTGGGGGTAATTATAGGTTCGTATCTTTGCGGATCTGTCACCTGTGGAAACCATTGTCTTGCGTCTTGATGCTATATCATCCAGATACTTCTGGTGTTCTTTGTCATATATAAATGTGCGCAGGCGCGCGAGGGCCCTTTCCTTGTTTTTGGGCTGGTCGCGGGTTTCCGTACACTCCACAAGGATTTCTTCGTCCTCGTTGGTGAAGGGGTTGCGCCACATGTAACGGGCACGGACTCCGGATTCCACCTTATTCACATTTTGACCGCCCGCTCCACTGCTTCGGAAGGTATCCCATTTGATAGCACCTTCGTTGATTTCTACATCAAACTCCTCGGCTTCGGGCAATACTGCTACAGTAGCAGCACTGGTATGTACCCGTCCCTGAGTTTCTGTGGCGGGAACACGCTGCACACGATGAACACCAGATTCGTATTTCAGAATGCCGTAAACGCCCTCGCCAGTTACACTGAATATTATTTCCTTGAATCCACCGACAGCACCTTCCGAGAAACTGCTCACAGCCATCTTCCAGCCTTTCAGTTCTATGTATTTGCTGTACATGCGGAACAGGTCGCCGGCAAACAGGGCAGCCTCATCACCACCTGTACCGCCTCGGATTTCCATGATGACGTTCTTGTCATCTTCGGGATCAGCGGGGATGAGTAATAGTTTTATCTCTTCCTCCAGTTGGGGGATACGTTTTTCGCTTTCTGTCATTTCCTCGCGCAACATCTCCTTCGTGTCCGCGTCCTCTTCTATGGCAAGCATCTCCTTGGCATCCTCGATATTCTGCAGGCAACCCACATATTCTTTCCTGGCTGCAACGATTTTGCCAAGGTCCTTATATTCCTTGGTCAGTTTCACGTAACGCTTCTGGTCGGCAATTACGGAAGGGTCCGTAATAAGCGTGCTTACTTCCTCGTATCGGGAAACAAGTCCTTCCAGTCTGTTTAAAAGATTATTTTCGGCCATGTTACCTTTCTGCGTTTCATCACTTCTTAATATTCAAATTCGCCATACTCGCTCTTGATGAGCAGACCCTTCTTGCCTTCCTCGATGTGACCGATTATCTGAGCATCAATATTGAAACTCTTGCTGATCTCTATCACTTTCTCTGCATCTTCGGGAGACAGGTAAACCTCCAGGCGGTGGCCCATGTTGAATACCTTATATGCTTCGGCATAGTCTGTTCCACTCTCCTTGATGATAGCCTTGAAGAGGGGAGGGACGGGGAACATGTTGTCTTTAATAACCCTGCAATTGTCTCCCACGAAATGTAGCACCTTTGTCTGAGCACCGCCAGTGCAGTGCACCATACCGTGAATCTTGGGGCGGAGTTCGTCCAGCATTCTCTTTACCACTGGTGCATAGGTGCGGGTGGGAGAGAGAACCAGTTTGCCTGCATTGATGGGAGAGCCTTCTACCTCGTCTGTCAGTTTGTAAGAACCGCTATAGACCAGATCTTCGGGTACAGCCTTGTCGTAACTCTCGGGATATTTTTCAGCCAAGTACTTGCTGAATACATCGTGGCGTGCACTGGTCAGACCGTTGCTGCCCATACCGCCGTTGTATGCCGTCTCGTAGGTAGCCTGACCGCAAGAAGAAAGGCCTACAATTACATCGCCCGGACGGATATTGGCATTGTTGATCACATCGCTACGCTTCATACGACAGGTAACAGTGCTGTCTACAATGATGGTGCGAACGAGATCGCCTACGTCAGCTGTTTCGCCGCCAGTGGCATAAATGCCAATACCCATATCGCGCATCTGCTGCAACAGTTCGTCGGTTCCGTTGATGATGGCGGAAATCACTTCTCCGGGAATCAGCATCTTGTTACGTCCGATGGTACTGCTTACCAGAATATTATCTACTGCACCTACGCACAGCAGGTCGTCTGTATTCATGATAAGTGCATCCTGGGCAATACCTTTCCACACGCTAAGGTCGCCGGTTTCTTTCCAGTACATGTATGCCAGGCTGGATTTCGTTCCAGCACCGTCGGCATGCATGATATTGCAATATTCGGGGTCGCCTCCTAATATGTCTGGTATGATTTTGCAGAATGCTTGAGGGAATATTCCTTTGTCTATGTTCTTGATTGCATTGTGGACATCTTCCTTGGCGGCACTGACGCCACGCATCATATATCTTTGGTTGCTCATTATGATATGTTTGTAATTGCCGTGCAAAGATAATACAATTATCTTATATACGCAAATTCCCCATGCATGTACATCCAATAATTATTGTTTTTTAGAAAAAATGTTTCTATCTTTGCAGACGCAAAACAATTCGGAGGAAGAATGAGAATAGCTCATTTCGTTATAGCTTCATTTTTGTCTCAGGGCATTTTCTCTCAAAATGCTATATCTTTTAACCCTGAGGATATAAGGGAACGAGGTATTTTTGATATCTGCGATCTGACGACTATTGTTCCGGGACTTTTTGTTTCCTCATCGGGGAGTGCTCATTCAACAGCTGTATTTATGAGAGGAGTGGGGAGTTGTGGGAATTCACCAGCTGTAGGTCTGTATGTAGATGACATTCCTTGGCTGAATAACAGTTCTTTTAATTCGAAGATTAACGAGATTGAGCAGATTGAGATTTTACGGGGGCCGCAAAGTGCACAGTATGGTAGAAACGCGATGGGCGGACTTATCCGTATTACGACCAAGAATCCCATAGATTATCAGGGGACCGTAATAGAACGTTCCATGGCCAATCATTACGCTCATTATACCGCCGTATCTCATTATCAGCGTTTCTCGGAGCGTTTGGGCCTTTCGGCGGGTGTTGCCTATCGTTCCGGAGGTCAGTTCTTTAATCACAGTACTTCTGGTTTGAATGTGGACGCAGACCGGTCGCTGCGGGCACATACAAGGTTACTGTATCGTCCAAATGAGGCAACGAAAATAGATTTCTTTACCAACTATGAGCTATGTTCACAAGATGCGTTTCCGTTTTATTTGGTGGGTATTTCAGAGGACGATTTTTTCAAGGATGAACTGACTCAGGATATTGGACGTATTACAAGCAACGATGAAAACACCTATCTGCGACACCTGATAAATGTAGGTCTTAAAGCCGAATACAATTGGTCTAAGGTAACACTTGGCAATGTGCTTGGATTCCAGTTGCTGAATGATGACCTGAAGATGGACGGAGATTTTACGCACCTTAGTCTCAATACAGTTCAGCAAAAGCAACGCAGTCGAACGCTGAGCGAAGAGGTAACATTAAAAAGCAGACCGGGCGTTTGGCGTCATTGGGAATGGAGCACGGGAGCATGTTTCTCTTATCAGTGGTTGTGTCAGCAATTTTCGCTGGAATCAGACGCATTCCGTCTTTTTGATACCTCAACCAATAGTGCCGCATTGTACCATCAAAGTAAGTTTTTCGACATCTTTAATGCAAAGGGGTGGGATGTTACTTTAGGGCTTCGGTTGGAATATGAACAGGCAAGGTGTTCTGACGAGAGCAACGGCTGGTGGCAACTGATGCCTAGCTTCTCTATGCAGTACTCTTTTGCTAAGGGAAATGTGTACGGAACCGTATCAAGAGGTTATAGAAGTGGGGGGTATAACTGCCATGTATCGGATGTACCTTCTTTGTGTATGTACAAGCCGGAATATGCTTGGAATTACGAGTTGGGAACACGCCTCAATCCTGTGAAGAATAAGTTGTTTGTGGATGCATCTGTTTTTTTGACAAATGTGTCGGATTTGCAGATGGGTCAAGTAGGTCCTTTCTGGGTGGGGGAGATTACCAGTAATGCTGGTCGGAGCAGATCTTTCGGAGGCGCGCTTTCTGTGCGGGCTCAGCTTTCGGACCGTTTACGGGCGCATGTCAGCTATGGCTATACGCATGCATCTTTTACGGCGAGCAATCTTTCTTCTGGCGTTTCATGCGAAGGCAATTGCGTTCCTTTCACTCCTCAGCATGCTGTTGATTTAGGAGCTAACTATACGATATCCCTGCCTAAGATCCTTGAACGACAACTTTTAGACCGTATGGTCGTAAGTGCCAATTGGCATGGGTTGGGAAAAATCTATTGGACAGAAGATAACCTGGTGAGTGACCCTTTCTATAGTGCACTGGATGCCAAAATCACTTTTTATCGAAAGCATCTGGAGTTTGGAGTGTGGGCAACAAACATTTATGACAGTCGTTGCCGAACATTTTATTTCCAGAGAATGAACAGGGGGTACGCTCAGTTGAATAGGCCTTTCCAGTGTGGGTTTGAAATGAAACTTGATTTTTAATGTCCAACTATTCATTCCAGAATTCCCAGCTGGCAATGGCTTGTAAATGTAACATTTCCAAACCGTTTTTTACGACGGCACCTTGGAGTGCTCCTTTCTTCATAAAGAGTGTTGTTTCCGGATTATAGACCAAATCATATAGCAGATTGTCTGGTGTCAGGTATTCATAGGGTATGGCAGGACATTCGTCAACTTTGGGGAACATACCAACAGGGCTACAGTTGACAATTACCTCATATTCCTTGAAGGTTTTTTCTGTAATATCGTTATAGGTGATCATGCCCTCGCGTGGTGTTCTGCTTACATATTTCCATTCCAGCCCCAAACGAGTAAGACCTACCCGTATGGCTCTGCTGGCACCGCCGGTTCCTAAAATCAGGGCTTTCCGGTGATGAGGCTTCAGCAATGGCTGTATGCTTCGCGTAAATCCTATGATGTCGCTGTTGAAGCCTTTCAGGTGACTATTTCGAATTTGCACGACATTTACTGCGCCGATTTCACGAGCTTCATTACTTAACTCATCTAAAAATGGAATGACTTCTGTCTTGTAAGGCAGTGTTACATTCAGACCTCTCAGTTCCGGGTTTTCTTTCAGGATTTCCGGAAGTTTGTTTATGTCGGGAATCTGAAAGTTAAGATACTCGGCATCAATACCTTCTCTGGCAAATTTCTCTGTAAAGAAGCCTTTGCTAAAGCTATGCCCCAAAGGGTTGCCTATAATTCCGTATTTTTCCATTCTTTACCCTTTCTTTCTTGCTAAATACATGGTACATATGCCGTAAGTGAATCGTTTCCATCTCACCTCATAGAATCCATTTTGTCTTAGAATGCCCTCCATAATTTCGCCTTGTGGAAAAGCATTCACTGAATCGGTCAGGTAGTTATAAGCTTTCACGTCTCGACTGAACAACCAACCTACCAAAGGAATAACCAGACGCGAGTATATCCAGAACAACTGTTTCATTGGAGATGACTTAGGTGAGGCTAATTCCAGCATCAGCAAATGACCACCGGGTTTCAATACACGAAGGATTTCACTTAAACCTTTGTCCAGACTTTCAAAGTTGCGAGCTCCATAGGCAACAGTCACAGCATCGAATATGTTGTCGGAAAATGTGAGGTTCATACAGTCTTCGCGTTGGAACGATATAATGCGCTCCAATACCAACTGGTTAACCTTGTGGGTGGCAATCTCCATCATCTCCAGGCTGATGTCTGCACCTATAATATGCTTAGGCTTCAGGCGTTTGGCTGCAAGTATGGCAAAGTCGCCTGTTCCTGTTGCTATGTCGAGAATGTTCTGTGGAGAAAACGGCTTCAAGGAGTCGATGGCTTTGTTGCGCCACAGACGGTCTATACCCAAAGAGAGGGTATGATTTAGGCGGTCATAGGTGGGGGCGATGTTGTCGAACATCTTCTCCACCTGTGCACCTTTTTTTTCTTCCTTGTTGTAAGGGGTGATTATTTCCTGTTGGTAAGCCATTCAGTCACGTTCTTCTCTATACGTGCAGCAATGTCGTCTTCTGCCTCTGCGGGTGTGAATTTCTCGCCTACGATATGTTCGTAAAGTTCTATGTAACGGTCTGCTACGCTCTGGGCATATTCGTCTGTTATCTCGGGCATTACCTGACCAGGCTGGTTCATGAAGTTGTGCTCAATTAGCCACTGGCGCACAAACTCTTTACTCAACTGCTTCTGGGGTTCTCCCTTTGCAAACTTCTCCTCATAGCCGTCGGCATAGAAATAACGGCTGCTGTCGGGGGTGTGGATTTCATCAATGAGGATTACCTTGCCGTCCCGCTTACCAAATTCATACTTAGTGTCTACCAGGATGAGTCCCTTGCTGGCTGCAATCTCGCTACCGCGTTGGAACAAGGCACGTGTGTATTTAACCATTGTTTCCCAATCTTCCTTACTTACCAAACCCTGTTTGATGATTTCTTCAGCCGAGATGTTTTCGTCATGCCCTTCCTCTGCCTTGGTGGTCGGGGTGATAATAGGCTCTGGGAATTTTTCGTTCTCACGCATTCCCTCAGGTAGTTTTACACCGCACAGTTCGCGGCATCCGTTTTTGTATTCGCGCCAGGCACTACCGGTCAGGTAACCGCGGATAATCATCTCTACACGGAAACCTTCGGCCTTCAGGCCTACTGTAACCATGGGGTCTGGGGTGGCGAGTTTCCAGTTGGGCACAATGTCTGCTGTGGCATCCAGGAAATTGGCTGCAATCTGGTTCAAAACCTGCCCCTTGAAAGGAATTCCCTTGGGCAGAATCACATCAAAGGCCGAGATGCGGTCTGTTGCCACCATTACCATCAGGTCGTCGTTGATGTTGTAAACGTCACGCACTTTACCATGATATACACTTACCTGTCCGGGTAAGTTGAAATCTGTTCTTGTTAATGCTTTCATGTTTTTTATTTATCTTGTTTGTTCTTGTCTTCTGTATATTCTTTTCCCCGTTCTATCTCAGCCTCGTATTTATTGTAGGCGTTTACGATGCGGGTTACCAGTTTGTGTCTGACGATGTCCTTCTCGTTCATTTCTATAAAGCTGATGCCCTGTATGCCTTTCAGAATATGGCAAGCTTCACGTAAACCGCTTCTAACGCCCTTGGGAAGATCAATCTGCGTCATATCTCCCGTGATAATCATTTTGGTATTTGTTCCCATACGTGTCAGGAACATCTTTATCTGAGCGCTGGTAGTGTTCTGTGCCTCGTCAAGAATCACAACAGCGTCACTCAGTGTTCTGCCGCGCATAAAAGCTAAGGGGGCAATCTGTATGATGTTCTGGTCCATCATTTCGTGTAGTTTCTGTGTTGGAATCATGTCTTCCAGCGCATCGTAGAGAGGTTGCAGGTATGGATCGATTTTCTCCTTCATGTCACCAGGCAGGAAACCTAACTTCTCGCCGGCTTCTACAGCAGGTCTTGAGAGAATGATCTTTCTGACTTCCTTGTTTTTCAGCGCTCTGACGGCCAATGCTATGCTTGTGTAGGTCTTGCCGGAACCTGCAGGTCCGACAGAGAAAATCATGTCGTTTTCCTGATAGGCTTTCACCAATTCCTGCTGGTTGATGCTTCTTGCTGTAATGGGCCTTCCTGTTACGCTGTAGACAATGACACCTTCTACGCCTTCCTTGTTCGTCTTTTCGCCCTTTAGGATCTGTAAGATTTCCTCTTCTGTCAGGCTGTTGTATTTAAGTATGTGCTTCTGCAGTTTATCCAGATTCTCTTCAAATGCACACATCTCCAATTCGTCCCCCATCACATGTATGACATTTCCCCTTGCTACAATACGAAGTTTAGGGTAAAGTGCTTTAACCATTTGAAGGTTGGAATTACCAACGCCATATAGAACTACTGGGTCTATATCCTCTATTACAATATGTTTTTCTATCATCTACTTTATAATTTGCTGCAAAATTACATATCTATTTTGACATTTCCGCTTTTTTGTGTAATTTTGTTCGCGAAAAATATGAGAAGACTTAAGAAAAAGATATTTTACGGCCTTTGCGGAAGTACAGTGGCCATACTTGGAGTGGTTAGGTTATGCCATCCTAATGTTGTCGGTCCTTATTCGGAATGTATTCTTGACAGTGTGTCAGAGGTTGCAGTAAAACCAGCTGCGTTGGTGCGTAAATCTCATCATCGCATTTTGGGTGTTCACTCTTATGAGGAATGTTTTCCTGACGTTCAGGATGTTCAGATTGTGGCAGCCCGTCGATGGGGTGTAAAACCTGTTCAAAACAGGCAAGCAGCAGAACACCGTAAACAGGACCTGGTGTATGTTGGTGCCAATCCCTATTATCAAATAGACAGGTCAATGTCTCAAAGCATACCCTATCTGGTACCTCGGGCTTCTGATCTGCTGCAGAAAATAGGAAGGAATTTTATTGACAGTTTGTATGTAAAGAATATACCACTACATCGTATCATAGTGTCCAGCGTTTTGCGTACCGAGGACGATGTGGCACGTCTCCGTCAGTTCAATGGAAATGCCAACGAGCAGAGTTGTCACCGGTTTGGCACTACTTTTGATATTAAATATGTTTTTTATGATCCAGTTCGTCCTTCTGACGGCTCTCCCTGTCTCTATGTTTCAGATGCAACATTAAAACCTGTATTAGCAGAAGTACTGCGTGATTTGCGCCAGCAGGGGTTGTGTTATGTCAAACATGAGCGTAAGCAGTCGTGTTTCCATATTACCGTCCGTTAAACCTTTTTCTTTTTTGGGGGTCATAGAAGTAGTGAGACAAATAATGTTTATACGTAAATCTTTTAACACCAATTAAAATGAAAAAGTTATTTATTGTTTCCGCTTTATCTTTCCTTTTTGTAGGAAATGTATGTGCTCAACAAGGACAACGCAGCGAAGAAGACCGTGCTCAGATGCGTGCTGAGATGATTAAGCGTGTTGCAGAACGTTCTGCCAAGGATTTTGACCTCAAAGGTGATGCCAAAGAAGCATTCCTGACTACTTTTACAGCCTATCAGACAGAAATGTTCCAGACAAACATGGGTGGAATGCGTCAGCGTGGACAGGAGGCTGACGAAAAGAAAGAACTATCTGATGAGGAAGCCAATGCAAAGATTCAGGAGCAGTTCACTCGTCAGGAAGAGCAGATTGCAACTATGCAGAAGCGTTTGGAAATCCAGAAAAAGTATAGCGCAGAGTTTGCTAAGATACTGACGCCCCAACAGGTGCTCAAGGTGCTGACTCCTCAGCGTAACAACCAACGTAATGGTCAGCGAGGACAGGGTGATGGCCAGCGTGGTCCTGGCGGCTTTGGAGGCGGCTTTGGAGGCGGTCGTGGTGGCTTTGGTGGTCCTGGCGGCTTCGGCGGTGGTTTCTAAATAATGAAATCAGTTTATGTATAAGGGGCTTTTGCCCCTTTTTTTGTTCAAAACTATGCTTTCTTTTGATATCAATAATTTAAGTTTCTGGAGTTATAAGATGAAGTTAAATAGGGAGTTATGGGCTACGCGCAGTAATTTAAGCCAGCAGTTGGCTGGACGATAGAGTTAGATGCTGTCTACTCTATCTACACCTAAGCCCTAAAGCAAAAAAAACAAATCAATGAACCTCATTTTATAACCATGAGGTAACCATGAGGTACTCCTGTCTTGTTTTGAGAATTAAAAATTGAAAATTGAAAGTTGAAAATTAATAAACGAGATTGAGAATTGAGAATTAACAAATTTCATTCGGAAAAGGAAAGAAAAATAAAATTTTCTTTCACTCTTCTCTCATTTTTCCGTAACTTTGGCTATGCCGAACTTACTTTCATTCGGAATAGGAAAGAAAAATAAACTTTTCTTTCGCTCTTCTCTCATTTTTCCGTAACTTTGGCTATGCCGAACTTACTTTCATTCGGAATAGGAAAGAAAAATAAACTTTTCTTTCACTCTTCTCTCATTTTTCCGTAACTTTGCGAATGAAATCGCGAACTTACTTCGTCTCGGCAAAAAAAAGAATGATTCTTTTTGTACTGCTCTTGACTTTTCGTAAATTTGCATGCTGATTTTAAAATGAAGGAAAACATATTAATAGTATTATTATGGGAAGAGTTCTTATTATTGGTGCCGGTGGTGTAGCTACGGTTGCCGCACACAAGGTTTGTCAGAACAGTGATATCTTCACAGAGGTGATGATAGCAAGTCGTACAGAGCAGAAATGTATTGATTTGGCTAATGTGCTGAACAAGAAATACGGCACGCAGGTAAAGACGGCTCAGGTGGATGCTGACAGCGTGGAGCAGTTGGTCTCATTGCTGAGTTCTTTCAAACCGGAACTTGTAATTAATCTGGCACTTCCTTATCAGGACCTTACCATTATGGAGGCTTGTCTGCAGACGGGCTGTAACTATATGGACACAGCCAACTATGAGCCTAAGGATGAGGCTCATTTCGAGTATAGTTGGCAGTGGGCTTACCGCGAGCGTTTCGAGAAGGCTGGTCTGTGCGCCATCTTGGGATGTGGTTTTGACCCTGGAGTTACCAGTATCTTTACAGCATACGCTGCCAAGCATCATTTCAAAGAGATTCAATACCTGGATATAGTGGACTGCAATGCTGGTAACCACCACAAGGCATTTGCCACCAACTTCAATCCCGAGATAAACATCCGTGAGATTACCCAAAAAGGTCTGTACTACGAGAATGGCAAGTATATCGAGACAGAGCCAATGGAGATTCACAAGCCCTTGAACTATCCCAATATCGGTCCTAAGGAAAGTTACTTGCTGCATCACGAGGAGATAGAGTCGCTGGTTATTAACTATCCAACCATCAAGCGTGCTCGTTTCTGGATGACATTCGGCCAGCAGTATCTTACTTACCTTGATGTCATTCGGAATATTGGTATGTCTCGCATCGACGAGGTAGAATACAAGGCCCCCAAGGCTGACGGTTCTGGCGAGGAAATTGTGAAGATTGTTCCTCTGCAGTTCCTGAAGGCTGTGTTGCCTAATCCTCAGGATCTTGGGCAGAACTATGACGGGGAAACGTCTATCGGATGCCGTATCCGTGGTATCGGTAACGACGGTCAGGAGCATACTTACTATGTATATAACAACTGTTCACATCAGGCAGCTTACGAGGAAACGGGTATGCAAGGTGTTAGCTACACTACGGGTGTACCTGCTATGATTGGTGCTATGATGTTCCTTACTGGTAAGTGGAGCAAACCGGGTGTGCATAATGTAGAAGAGTTTGATCCCGATCCATTTATGGAACAACTCAATAAGCAGGGACTCCCCTGGCATGAATTACACGATGTAGATTTGGAACTGTAGACATAAAACAATAAGAATTGTGAAGCGGATACTATTTTTACTGTCGGGTTTGCTGACAGGAATGATTGTCTTGGCCCAAGAGACCCGGATAGAATTCTTTACCCCTGGTATTGTACATGTTGTCAAGTCGTTTGACGGCAAAACGCCTAAAAGCCTTGTTGTAACAGCAAAGCCCCAACAGGTTGCTGTCAGTCATAACGGCAATACATGGAAGAGCAGTGAACTGACGGTAAAGCTGAATCCTACAACTAATAGTCTGACATTCCTGTCAGCCAAGGGAAAGGTGCTGCTACGCGAGAAATCCAGTAGCATAAAGCCTGTCCTTACTAATGACAATCCTGGCAAGTATTCCATCAACCAGACTTTTCTGCTTGATAAAGATGAGGCTGTTTACGGACTGGGTACCATCCAGAACGGTAAGATGAATCGTCGTGGCGAGCACAAACGTATGGAACAGTCTAATCTGGAGGACTTCCAAAATGTCATCCAGAGCATAAAAGGTTGGGGCATCTACTGGGAAAACTATTCGCCTACGCAGTTTGATGATGACGAGAACGGTATGTCCTTGACATCTGAGGTGGGTGAGGCTATCGACTACTACTTCATGTATGGCGGCTCTGCCGACGGGGTGATTGCTCAGATACGTCACCTATCCGGTGATGTACCTATGTTCCCCTTGTGGACTTATGGCTATTGGCAGAGCAAGGAGCGTTATAAGACAGCTAATGAGACCCTTGGCATTGTGCAGCAATACCGCAAGTTGGGTGTACCCCTGGATGGTATCATTCAGGACTGGCAGTATTGGGGTTCCAACTATTTATGGAATGCTATGGATTTCCTTTCAGAGGACTTTTCTAATGGCCGTCAGATGATTGATGAGGTACACAAGTTGAATGCTCATTTCATGATTTCTATATGGGCCAGCTTCGGTCCTATGACCAAAGCTTTTCAGGAGTTGAAGCAGAAGAACTTGCTTTTCGATTTCGAGACCTGGCCACAGAGCGGACTCACCTTCTGGCCGCCACGTAAGGATTATCCGTCAGGTGTCAGGGTTTATGATGCTTTCTCACCCGAGGCACGCGATATTTATTGGAAGAATCTGAAGACGCTTTATGATTATGGTACCGATGCATGGTGGATGGATTCTACCGATCCCGACTGCTTTGACGGTTCTCCTGCAACATATGCTCATAAGGCTGGACAGGAGGGTGGCACATGGCGTTCTTTGCGTAATGCGTTCCCCTTGGAGACTGTTCGTGGCGTTTATCAGGCGCAGCGCAATGAGCAATTAACAATTAATAATGAACAATTAAATAAGCGTGTGTTTATCATGACGCGAAGCAGTTTTGCTGGACAGCAACACTACGGCTCAAACATGTGGAGCGGTGATGTAAACTCGTCGTGGGATATGCTGCGCAAACAGGTGCCTGCCGGACTGAGCTTCTCACTGACAGGTAATCCTAACTTCAATACCGATATAGGTGGTTTCTTCTGTGGATCCTATAATACGCGTGGCGGCGGTTCTGCTCCACGTAATCCGCAGTTCCAGGAACTCTATGTGCGATGGATGCAGTACGGACTTTTCTGTCCTGTCTTTCGCAGCCACGGAGCCGATGCTCCCCGTGAAATCTGGCAGTTTGGTCAAAAGGGCGAACCCGTTTATGATGCAATAGAAGAAGCTATCCGTTTGCGTTACCAACTTTTACCTTACTTATATAGTACGGCTTGGCAGGTTACCAGTAACAATGAGAGCTACATGCGTCCTTTGTTTAGCGATTTTGCCAGTGACAAGCGCGTATGGGATATGACGGATGAGTTCATGTTTGGACGTAGCATTTTGGCTGCACCCATTCTTGACCCACAATATACCGAGGAGAAGATTGTCCGTACAGATGCCATGACAGGCTGGAATAAGAATGATGTAGGAAGTCAGAAGGAAGATGTAAGAGGTGTTAACTGGGCTGAGACTAAGACTGCTACAAAGTACTTGCCCAAGGGTGCCGACTGGTATGATTTCTGGACGGGTAAACGCTACCAGGGCGGTCAGACGGTAACGTTAGAGACGCATTTGAATCGCGTGCCCATGTTTGTTCGTGCAGGTAGCATCCTACCCCTAGGACCCGTTATGCAATATGTGGGTGAAAAGAAATGGGATAATCTGGAATTGCACGTTTATCCTGGTGCTGATGCAATCTTTACCCTTTATGAAGATGAGGGTGACAACTACAACTACGAGAAAGGTGTTTATACTACTATTCCCATTAAATGGTCAGAGCATACCCATACGCTGACCATTGGTGAGCGAAAGGGTTCCTATCCAGGTATGCAGGAAAAGCGTAGCTTCACTGTTATCACCCCTGATGGGAAGTCGCAGACAGTTGAATACAATGGAAAGGAAGTGAAGTGTAAATTCTAAAAGGGCGCCCAATAATTGTGAATTAAAAATTATGAATTAAAATAAAATCTTATGGCAAAAAAAGAAACAGGCGAGATTTTCGACGAGAAGAGTGCAAAGCTTAAAGCCCTTCAGGAAGCAATGTCCAAGATAGAGAAGGACTTTGGAAAGGGTTCAATCATGAAACTTGGCGAGGAGAAAATAGATAATGTAGAGGTTATTCCCAGCGGCTCCATATCATTGGATGTCGCTTTGGGCGTAGGAGGATATCCCAAGGGCAGAATCATCGAGATTTACGGTCCCGAGTCATCTGGTAAGACCACTTTGGCTATTCATGCCATTGCAGAGGCACAGAAGGCTGGCGGTATAGCTGCTTTCATCGATGCTGAGCATGCTTTTGATCGCTTTTATGCTGCCAAGTTAGGCGTAGATGTGGATAACCTGTTGATTTCTCAACCCGATAATGGTGAACAGGCACTCGAGATAGCTGACCAGCTTATCCGTAGTGCTGCTATCGATATCGTAGTCGTTGACTCTGTTGCAGCTCTTACTCCAAAGGCTGAAATAGAAGGCGATATGGGTGATAACAAGGTTGGTTTGCAGGCACGTCTGATGAGCCAGGCTCTCCGTAAACTTACAGCCACTATCAACAAGACCAATACCACCTGTATCTTCATCAACCAGTTGCGTGAAAAGATAGGAGTGATGTTCGGTAATCCTGAGACTACTACTGGCGGTAATGCCCTTAAGTTCTACGCCAGCGTTCGTCTGGATATCCGCAAGAGTTCAGCCATCAAGGATGGCGATGAGGTAATCGGTAACGAAGTGAAGGTGAAGGTAGTCAAGAACAAGGTGGCTCCTCCATTCCGTCGTGCACAGTTCGAGATTCTCTTTGGCGAGGGCATCTCTCGGGTAGGCGAGATTGTAGATTTGGGCGTAGAGTACGGAATCCTCGAGAAGAGCGGTTCTTGGTTTAGTTATAACGGCAGCAAGTTGGCCCAGGGTAAGGAGGGTGCCAAGAAGGTACTCAAAGATAATCCTGAGTTGTGCGAGGAACTTACCGCTAAGATTTATGAAGTTATAAATGCTAAGGGTGCTCCCGTAGCGGCCTCAGAGGATTAAACGCTGAGACCGTTACAGGATTTTTGCCCCTTAGTATAAATGTGTTACTTGAACAACTTCTGAGCCATTACATAGAGGCTTCTGCGCCAAGTAAGGAATTCATGGGCTGTACCCTCTGAGATATAGCTCTCAGCATTAAACCCGGCTGCTTTCAGGTCATCAACGGCCTTCCGGACGCGGTCGGGTCCTTCTTTACTACCGCAGCTGATGAAGATGTAATCCACCTGTTTCTTGTCCTTAATCTCCTGGGGCGTATAAATGCCACCGCTTAGGATGCCATAGTGCCCGAACGTCTCGGGTCTTGCTAAAGTGATGGCATGCGTCTCCATTCCACCCATCGATAGACCAGCCATAGCACGGTTTTTCTTGTCGGCCTTGGTGCGGAAGTGGCTGTCTACATAGGGCACTAACTCATCTACCAGTACCTTTTGGAAGTCTTCAGATATCTTGTTGCGGTCGAAGGGACGGCCAAACACCACATCGTTGGTCATACCATATGTCATTACCACAATGAATGGTAAAGCCTTACCATCGGCAATCAGGTTATCCATGATAATGTTGGCTTTGCCCTGATTAGGCCATGTGGTCTCATTCTCACCCCATCCGTGTTGCAAATAGAGTACAGGATAGCGCTGTTTTAGATTCTTGTCGTAACCGGCAGGAGTATAGACATAGGCAACACGAAGCTGGTCACCCTGTACCTTGCTGGGGAATAGAATCTTCTGTACATTACCATGCTCTATATCTGTGCGCTCAGCGTAGAAAGCTTCATCATGAGCCGGCACTTCCACACCACTCATCCAACGGGAACCTCCATAGTAGCTGTTGGTTCCCGGGTCAATCACCTGAGCACCGTCTATAGATAAAGTATAATAATGGAATCCTTCATCTTCAGGCAGGAGGGTAGTACCCATCCATGAGCCGTCTTTTTGCTTTTTCAGCACTGTTCCTCCCATTCCTCCGCCATGTCCGGCTGATGCAATAACATACTTGGCACCGGGGGCATTTACATGGAAACGTACATAACCCTGTGAGTTTACCTGGGGATATTGCTGACGGGGTTGGCAGGTGGCAGAAGGCTTGAAGTCCTCCTTGATGTCTGGATTATCAGTTGATGGGATAAAGTCACGGATTACCCTATATACGTTCTTAGGCTTATAATCACGGTCGAAGGGTAGGGGATAGTTGTTGGCTCCCAGCCAGGAGTCGCGGTCACTCAGGTTCCAGAAGGTAACGCAGTCCACTTTGTCGGCATGACGGCGCATGACGCGGAATAACGCAGCGTACTGTGCTTCCTGCAACAGTTTCTGATCGTTGGTAACCTGCACGCCCTCGTTTCTGCTGAACCGCAACTGTCCACCCATCTCCTGATTTACGCGGATGTCCAGTTCCGTAACATGAATGTGGTCCACAATTTCGGCATATTTGCTAACGGCAGCCTCCATTTCCTCTTCGGACGGACCATAGATATTGTAGTGTCCCTGCATACCGATACCGTCGATGGGGACACCGGCAGCCTTCATGTTCTTAATCATCTCGTAGATGCGGTCGCGCTTCACGGGGTCACATTCGTTATAGTCGTTATAGAACAATAGGGCCTTGGGGTCAGCTTCGCGTGCAAACTCAAAAGCTTTGCGGATAAACTCGTCATTGCCGCAAATCTTGTAGAAGGTACTTTCGCGCAAAGGCTGATCCTCTGCACCAGGTCTTCTGCTGCCATCAGTAATACACTCGTTGAAAACATCCCAGCAGTACACCACATCCTTGTAACGGTTCACTACAGTATGGATATGTTCGCGCATACGCTGATATAGAACCTCTTTTGTTACCAAATTGTGTTTCTTGTCATAGAACATCCAGTCGCACATCTGGTTATGCCACATTAGTGTGTGTCCACGTAATTTGATACCATTTTGTCTGCAGAAATCGGCTATTTTGTCAGCGCGTTCCCATGTCCATTTTCCTTCTTCGGGGTGAACAGACACAGGCTTCATGTCATTTTCCGCTGTCATACTACAGAACTCCTTCTTAACCAGAGCAGACTGGTCAGGGTCAGAGATGTTACGCTGGTTAACAGCTACGCCAATCATAAAATAGTCTTTGTAGGCATCTTTCAACCCTTTTTCATTGGGTTGAGCATTAGCTGCAGTGCAAACAGATAAGACGCATAGTCCCAATAACAGAATCTTCTTCATATTTGTGTTAGTTTAAAGATTATTAAAATATTAGTCTAATTTCCAGCAGGTTTTTCTGTATACCCTGACGGGGTTAATGGCCAATAGAATTGTTGCCAGTCATCTGGTTTGGAAGGAGTGAATCCTGGCCATTCATTACGCAAATAGTCAGTTAGGTTTATACCCAGTTTCTTCATCCCTTCAATAACAAGTTTGCTTATTTCAAATGCGCCAAAAGCATTAGCGTGTGTATTGTCTTTCAGTTCGGCTTCCTGACCGGTGAAGGTGCCCATAGGGTAATGTACCAGCAGATGTTTGCTGCCTTCTTCTCCCATTGCATTAAAGAGTGTAGTCGTAGCATCAGTTAAATCAATGAGCGGAACGTTCTCGCGTTCTGCAATGGTACGTATGGCAGCAGGATAGTCACCATGCGTAGGTTGCGCCATACCATTTTGAAAATTTCTGCGTTCTGTGGGTGTAACAAGGATGATGCGGGCACCGAGAGGGCGTAGCTCATCAATAAAGGTTTTCAGATTCATAGAGAAGTTATACCATGCACCGCTACCGGGATGACGGTCTTTTTCGTCGTTATGACCAAACTCAACGAGAACGTAATCATCCTTTTTCAGTTTCTTCTTTATCTTCTCTAACCTGTTTTGCTGAATGAACGAAGTAGTACGCAACCCACTCATAGCAAGATTCTCTACGGATACTTTTTCGTTAAACCAGAATGGAAACATCTGCCCCCAACTGGCATAGGGCTCACCATCCTGATCGGTAACGGTACTATTGCCGCATAGCCATATTTTACATTCAGGTGTATTCGGTTCAATGCGAATACGACTTACGGCTGGTGATTCTCCGTTAAACTCCAATGTCAGTTTGTCGTCCCAGTTCATTTTGCCAATTTCGCGTCTATGAAGTCCAACGGTCTTTTTGCCATCAATATAAGGCGTATGAACGTTCACGTTGAATGTAACATCGCGCAGCTCACCTTTACGTGTCACCAACTTGTCCACCACTAACCTGCGTGTCTCACTACGTAGGGCTGTAATACCGGCATAATGTTTGCTGCCTAATGTTACGGTTACCTTATAATCGCCTTCTGGTACCTTCACCGAGAAAAACATGGGTGCTTTCTGCTTCTTTGATAGTTTCACAGTCCCACAATCATAACCATAGCCCAAACTGTCTGTGTATGTTGGCTGGGGTTTCGTCATATCAATGTCATAAACCGAAGAAAGCGCACTCAGCAGTAAAACTGTTGTAATATGAAAAATATTCACCATATTTTTATAGTTTATGGTTACAAAAGTACAATATAGTAAAAGAAGAACAAAATAATTGACCATTTATTTTCTCTTTCAAATGAAAGTCTTTTGGATACGTGTGTCCCGAAGGTTGTAGTGGCTGACAATGTGACATGATTTTTGCCATTTTGCCATTTGGCACAGGCTTTGTTTTAATCGTTATGAGTTAAAGGCTCAAAGCGAGTTTAATAATTTGAATAAGTTAAAATAAAAAAAATAAAGTTATGGGAAAGATTATTGGAATTGACTTGGGTACTACAAACAGTTGTGTATCCGTATTTGAGGGCAACGAGCCCACAGTTATTGCTAACAGCGAGGGTAAGCGTACAACTCCCTCTATAGTAGCATTTGTAGATGGCGGCGAGCGTAAGGTAGGTGATCCTGCTAAGCGTCAGGCTATCACTAATCCTAAGAAGACTATCTTCAGTATCAAGCGTTTCATGGGTGAGACCTATGATCAGGTACAGAAGGAAATATCACGCGTACCTTATACGGTAGTACGTGGTGACAATAACACGCCACGTGTTGACATCGACGGTCGTCAGTACACTCCTCAGGAAATCAGCGCTATGATTCTTCAGAAGATGAAGAAGACTGCCGAAGATTATCTGGGTCAGGAAGTTACAGAAGCAGTTATCACAGTACCTGCTTATTTCTCAGACTCTCAGCGTCAGGCAACCAAGGAGGCTGGTCAGATTGCCGGTCTGGATGTTAAGCGTATCGTCAACGAGCCTACGGCTGCTGCTCTTGCCTACGGTGTGGACAAGGCCAATAAAGATATGAAGATTGCTGTATTCGACCTGGGTGGCGGTACATTCGATATCTCTATCCTTGAGTTCGGTAGCGGCGTTTTCGAGGTTCTTTCTACTAATGGTGATACCCACCTGGGTGGTGATGACTTCGACCAGGTTATCATCGACTGGATGGCCAGCGAGTTCAAGAGCGAGGAAGGAATCGACCTGAAGCAGGATCCTATGGCATTGCAGCGCCTGAAGGAAGCTGCCGAGAAGGCTAAGATAGAGTTGTCAAGCTCTACTACCACAGAGATCAACCTGCCCTACATCACTGCAGTAGGCGGTGTGCCCAAGCACTTGGTTAAGACACTGACTCGTGCTAAGTTCGAGCAGTTGGCTGACAGCCTGATTCAGGCTTGTAAGGTTCCCTGCCAGAAGGCTATGCAGGATGCAGGTCTGAGCAACAGCGATATCGACGAGGTAATCCTGGTAGGTGGTTCAAGCCGTATTCCTGCCGTTCAGAAGTTGGTTGCCGACTTCTTCGGTAAGGAGCCCAGCAAGGGTGTTAACCCCGATGAGGTTGTTGCCGTAGGTGCTTCTATCCAGGGTGCCGTATTGGCAGGTGACAAGAGTGACATCGTCTTGCTCGACGTAACTCCTCTGTCAATGGGTATCGAGACCATGGGTGGTGTAATGACCAAGCTGATTGATGCCAACACAACTATTCCTTGCCATAAGAGTGAGATATTCTCTACCGCTGCTGATAATCAGACAGCAGTTACCATCCATGTTCTTCAGGGCGAACGTCCTATGGCCAGCCAGAACAAGAGCGTCGGTCAGTTCAACCTGGAGGGTATAGCTCCCGCACGCCGTGGTGTTCCTCAGATCGAGGTCAGTTTCGATATTGATGCCAACGGTATCCTGAAGGTGAGTGCTAAGGATAAGGCTACCGGTAAGGAGCAGGCTATCCGTATCGAGGCAAGTTCAGGTCTTTCTAAGGAGGAGATCGAGCGTATGAAGGCTGAGGCTGAGGCTAATGCCGAAAGCGATAAGAAGGAACGTGAGAAGATTGACAAGTTGAATCAGGCCGACAGTATGATTTTCCAGACCGAGAATATGCTGAAGGATAGTGGCGACAAGATTGCTCCCGAGATTAAGAGTGAGGTAGAAGCTGCCCTGAACAAGTTGAAGGATGCTCACAAGGCTCAGGACCTTGCTGCCATCGATGCTGCAACAGCAGAATTGAATAATGCTGCCCAGAAGATGTATCAGGCTACTCAGCAGGCTGGTGCTCAGCCCGGTCCCGACATGAATGCCGGTGCACAAGGCGGTGCTCAGGGAGGCCAGCAGGCAGGCCCCGACATCCAGGATGCCGACTTCGAGGAGGTCAAGTAAAGTGCAAGCCGAGGGCAATGCTACGCTTGCGTAAGCATTGCAGAGGCGCAGCCTTTACTCGACGACAGTCAAGTAAGACGCATAAGTAAAGACATAACAAAACACTATCAAATGGCGTGTAGCTCTGGTGAGTTACACGCCATTTGCTTTTTATAGGCTCATGTTTTCTATGTGCTTATTCCCCTTTTTTTTACGGCTTTTTTGTTACATAACATTAACACGACTAAAGCGTATGCAAAGCCCGACTAAAACCTACTTATTCTTACTAATCCGTACTTAATGCCCGCCGTGCTATGCGCTATGCCCATGCCAAGCACACCTCTGTAAACCGTTCTATTTTAGTCCATGTTGCCATATTTGCTGCAAATTTACAATATTATCTTTGTATTCAAAACTGTCTTTATTCGACTATCAGTTATACATTTGTCTCGCTCTTCTCTCGCTCTTGCCATACTCTTGCCATACTCGTGAGTAAGCTTAGAAGCAGCCTAGAGTATGGCTAGAAGCAGCTTAGAAGCAGCCTAGAGTATGGCTACACTATATCAACACCTCCCAATGCCCACCTTTATCACCACCAACACGTCGAATGATGTTATTTTCAATCTTCCGCTTATTCAGCAGATCTTCTATGTTAATTGGTAGTGCCATA
>Ga0247608_10000401_pt1 | contig 72305 bp, 74 predicted proteins | sample 176DNAGHGlowgp2_FD_193490 | JGI IMG/M metagenome (GOLD analysis project Ga0247608, IMG submission 193490) | Sheep rumen microbial communities from Palmerston North, Manawatu-Wanganui, New Zealand - 1766 DNA GHGlow gp2 | ecosystem: Host-associated > Mammals > Digestive system > Stomach > Rumen ... | reverse complement strand
CATCCAGCTTCCTTCAGATTCCGCCTCACAGCAGACACCCTTGCCTTCGGCTATATCCTTCCCACTACCGGGCGGATTCGGGACTTGAACCCGTTAGAAACGTGCGCCGCTAGGCGCACAACAAAAACGACAGGTACATCAACGTACCTGTCGTTTTTATATGCAGTCTATATAAGGCTTTCACCGTCTCCCATCACTGCTATATCTACCGCAGTTGCATCTTCTATATGGAAGCACATCATCTTGTTTCCTGTCTGATCATTGTATATGTTTCTAAGATGAGGAGCACCGTCCAGCATCGCCTCAGCGTACTTTGGATCTGTCTCAAATACTGCCTTTCCCGTATATCTCATCCAGTGGCCGTCCTGCTTGCATGCAACGATCTCGACAAAGGGATTTGCTACCATCTGCTTATATACGTTCTTGAAATCACCTACTCCGAAGATCTCCTTGGAATCCATCTCCATGTGTGCTCCGAGAGGACGAAGCTTTGGCTTGTCACCGTCTACGGTTGCAAGGAAGAATACTCCTGCCTCATTTAAGAAATCATTGATCTTACTCATATCGATCATCTCCTTTTCTTTTAATCTATGTTGTATTTTACTTTTTCCTCTTCAGTAAATCCTGTATCGGGAAACTGTATCTTTGCTTCCTGCAAAAGTGTCGCATAATCCTTGTAGGTAGTATAGAAAAGCTCGTTTCTGCTCGACAGGACAAATCTGTTATTGTCCTTTATATATGTTTTGCAGTATGGTACATACGCTACAAGGCCGTATGTGTTTGTCTCAAATAAGAATACCTGTGCACCGTCTCCTACCGCCAACAGTCCGTCCTGATCATCAAACACTGCATACTCCATGTTGCTGTAGCAGTCTGTTGATGAAGCAAACAATCCGTTTTCAACATCCCAGATCCTTATCTTGTGATCGTCTCCCTGAAGGATCAGGAACTTACCTTCGTCGGTAAATCTTAAGAACGTATTGTTCTTTGTCTGAAGAGGTATCACTGCCTTTGTCGAAAGATCGCTCGTATCAGCTATCCTTACATTTCCGTCCATACAGCACATAGCGATATATCTGTCATCATCACTCAGTTCTATGTACTTGTTTAATGAATAATTTGAAAGCCCCCTGTACTCGTCTGCAAAAGACTTTGTTTCATTTGAAGAAAGATCTATGACCTGCAGAGCCTTGCCCTTTGGTGATATATAAAGCTTGCTTCCGTCACCAGATACGATGGCATTTCCTATGCTGTCCTGCGTATTTTCGCTGTAAATGCACTTTCTGTTCTCAAGATCGACAACGGCTACATCCAATCCTCCCGTAAATGAAGCATATTTTCCGTTATCAGTAACCTCCATTAAATGAGGACTGTTCTCCATCCCCAGACTGTCATATGTCACTCCATCGGCCTTTGCATTCACAGGATCGATGAACCATATCTTGTCACCGTCAGCAAGGATACAAATATTTCCATCAAAATCGATGCCTTTAACGGTACTCTCGCTCTTATCAAAGGTATAGAGCAGGTTGCCGTTTGAATCATAGAAATAATGTTTATATATATCACCTACCGACTGAACAGCGTAGCAGTCAATGTCATCTGCGACCGCCTCAAATACGGTAGATTCCGTTTCTGCGACCTTCTTAAGGTCGCTGGCCTCATGATATGAAACAACATAAACATCGGTTGAACGCATTGCAGAAACCGCGGCCTTTCCCGACATGAACATCACATCACGTATATCAAGATCGACCTTTATGTCAAAATCCGAATATACCATGCCTTCATCAAAATCAACGGGAGCAAGATTTCCTGAGGCATAGCCCACAAAGCCTATTCCGCTTTCCTTTGAAAGATCAAGAGTCGCCGCTTCACCTGAAAGTGATACCTCGGCTATCCTGTTGCCTGTCGCCTCGTCGTATGTATAACCCTTCCTGTCACAGATAGCCACGATATCATTGCGCTCTTTTTCATCCTTTGTATACTTATGAGCCTTTACAAGCGAGTTGGATGACAATATATTCCATGAATTGGCATCAAGTCTGTCGCTCCATAGGATATTTCCGTCAGCGCTTACAAGCTCTATGCAAACATCATTTAAGCCGTTGTATAAGAAATCACTGTTGCAGGTAATAACTGCTACATTCCCCATAGGTGTCGCGCACATATCAATGATATATCCGAGTGACAGCTTTACATTTATATTCTGCTCTCCGGGGAAGGTCAGAGTTGCATTCTCTGCAAGATCCTGATAATGACCTAAAGCGATGATACCGTTTTGTTCAATAAATGCGTATCTTCCCGAAAACGGTTCTTCCAGATCATTTTTATATACATCTTTTATCTCTGCGCTTTCAAGATCTATGACATAGGTCTGTGATCCGCTTATCATATATCCGAGCCTGTCTTTCTCATCGATATACATGTCGCGGATATATTCAAGATTCTTGTTTTCGCTTACAAGATTTCCCGAATAATCGTATACACAGAATGACTCCTCATTGGCGATATATATACCCTTTTCATCTGCATGAGCGTTTACTACATGAAGGACATAATCGTTTTCATCTACCTTGGAGTCGATCCTTATGATCTTGCTCCAGTCATTTGTATTCCATACAGTGACATTATCGCCTATATCAACAGTAACAAGCCTTGACCTGTCATCGCTCATATCCATAGAGATAACCGAATAATCATGTTCAAGCGTTCTGTCGTATTCCATGTCATGACCGACATCATATGCATGAAGCGCACTGCTTAAAGCATATTCCGCTTCAGGAACATAAGGTCTGTCATTGTCCTGTGAAGGAAGCGCCTGTGAAGCTACCAAAACTGCTGCTCTTCTGTTTCCGCTTTCAAGGAGAGCCTGTGAGCTCTGCGCATAGAAGCGGGACTGATTAGCCTGCTTGTCTTTATATTCTGCGAGTATATCCTCAGCAAGCTTTGTCTTTTCATCGGCCAGTACCGCTTTCTCATCAGCAAGCTTCTTCATTCTGTTTGCCATATTTGAGCTGTATAGACCAAAAGCTATGCCTGCTATCGCAACTATTGCGGCAATGCCTGAAACGATCGATGCTATCTTTCTGATCCTTCGTTCTCTGTGTCTCTGTCTTAGATCGTCGTAGTTTACTTCAAGTATGGCAGCGACAAGTCTTAAAAGCTCTGTCTTGAACTTTTTGTTTCGCTCCTTTGGATCATTTCCTCTTACATCTGCAGCCAGCGGCTCAACAGGTGTTCCGTTCTCATCAACCAAAAGCTGATGTGGGAAGCTCTCGTTTGGCTCGCCCTCTATGAGCATCGCAAGCACATGAGCCCTGTCATGCATCTGAATGAAGGAATCGATCTCCTTGCATACCCATTCAGACTTTGGAGTATTAGGCGAACATACAACAATAAGATATCCTGATTCCTTGAGTGCGGTTGAGATGTTCTCATCCAGATCGCTCCCGATAGGAAGCTCCTCCTGATCCCTGAATACCCTCTTGATATTCTTTCTTCCCGTTTTTTTCTGTACCGCCTTCGGTATATGAAATGTCTCAAGCCCTTTGTGCAGCTTCTTTGCCATCTCCATATCAAGCGGCGTATGTCTGTAGCTTATAAATGCATCGTATTTCAAATCTTCTCTCCCTCTATAGAATCGAAAGCCCTTCATTCCTATTTTATTATAAGCAATTTACATACTCATAACAACATTTTATATAACTCTTCAGTCGCCAGTCTTGCCTTGGCGACTATTGCTTTTGTCTGGTCTTTCGGGAAACAGTAGTACTGCGCCTTGCTGTCACCAATGCAGATCATATCTCCTATCTCATACCAGAAATAGTCAGCATAAAGGCTGTATGATGCTTTCGGCGACTGTGTATAACTAAGCTTGCCGTCACATCCAATCAGTTCAAATCCCTTATCGGTATGTCTAAGCCTTCCCTCTCCGACGCTGTATATGCTCTTTGTATCAACCAGCATCTTAATATCAACATCAATATCAAGCAGGTAGGTCTTTTCTTCAAGTTCTTTTTTTACCTGCTGCCTTTCCCACGCATACCAGTCGGAAACATATTTAAACTCACATTTATTATCTGAACTGCTTAGTGTCCCGTCTTCATTAAGGGTGTATTCCTTTGAACATGAATTGCATGTGATATGAATACCTTTGCCGACCATATCACCTTCCCTGCCGCACGACGGGCATTTATACAAAACCCTGTGCAGCCCGTCTGCCCTGAACGGTTCGTCTATTATAACACGATGCTCATGCTGCATCCTAAACTGATCATAGGTAAATGCATCGCTTAATATCTCATACAGTTCTTCGCTGCTTTTTTGAGCTATATCTTCGGGTGAAAGAAGGTAGTTAACCTTAGCACTTACCTTTGTCTTTCTTTTTTGAAGATTATTGTAAAGCGGATCTCTTAAAAAGGAGCCTTGTGTCATTACCATGATAACAGGAACTTTCATAAGCTTAAGACACTTTGCTATGCTTTTTGGCAGCGGAGTCTGTGTACCGTCAAAGCTGTAGCTGGCTTCCGGGTACATGACAACGGAGCTTTTAAGCTCTTCAAATGCATACTTCATATCCCTTACAAGGTTCGTATCTATAATGAACTTGGCTGTGGGTATGCAGCCAACATGTCTCATCAGATTTTCCTTGCCCACAAAGCCGTCATTTGTACAGATTATGTGGTACTGTCTGTCTGCAAAGAGAGTTCCGATGATCTGAAGGTCAGTAAAGCTCGAATGATTCATCAGTATGAGGCAGGGCTCATCCTTCTTTAATCTGTCCATACCGATGTATTCGCAGGAAAACTCGGTTGCCTTCATCTCTGCTTTAGAGAGTATCTTTATAACGTGCCTTAAAACAGTCGACTGCCTGATCGGCTTTTTATGCTTTTCAGTATTCAGTTTGCAGACTTCTTCATAGCTTTTTACAGTATCTTTTATCTTCATATCTCATTTCCGTTATTTAATATATACATTCCTTACCATTATACTAAAAATATGCGTACTGTGCGATTGTCTCTTGTTTTAAATGATACATTAAAAATGCCGCCTTACTCATTATCAAATAAATAAGACGGCTTGTTTTTTATATACTTAAATCATTCTCTGTTTTTGGCTGTGCCAAAACATATCGCATCCACAGGGCAGTGCTTTATGCAGTCTCCACACTGGATGCATTCCCTGTCACAGACATGTCTTACATCCATCCTGCAGTTTTTTACACATCTGTCGCAATGTATGCATTTCTTATCATCAACCTTTATGCCAAAGAATGCTATCGGATTAAAGAATGAATATATGGCTCCCAGGGGACATAGAAATCTGCAGAACATTCTATAGCAGAATACACATATCAATAAAATAAGGATCATAAGAAAGACTTTCCATGTAAAGAGCACACCTGCGATCTTTCTTATTGCAGGATCCATATATGTTAAAAATATGCCTCCTTCAAGTGTTCCGACAGGACATATATACTTGCAGAATCCCGGAACAAGCTTAAGTAAAGGTATCGCTATGACAAATATGACAAGGATAATGTATTTTAGATATGTGAGCGATCCGGTTACTTTGTTTTTCCTTATCTTTTTTGAAGGTATCTTATAAATGAGTTCCTGTATAAATCCAAAAGGACATATCCATCCGCATGTAAATCTTCCAAGAAACAGCCCGAATAAAAGAAGCGTACCGAGTATGTAATACGGCACCTTGTATCTGGATGAGAGCAGTCCCGTCTGAAGGCTTCCGAGCGGACATGCTCCTATCGCACCCGGACATGAATAGCAGTTAAGTCCCGGGACGCACAGGCCCTTGATATTTCCCTGATATATATTTGCTTCTGCAAATCCTTTTATGTTGCAGTTATAAAGAACTGCCGCAATAAGCTGTACATAGCTGCGTTTAAGTTTTCTTTTTTTGTTATCACCCGATACCGATGCACTCATAGCATATCCTTGTCGCCTTGTTCATGACGTCAAAAAATCCGTTGTCCAAAAGGCCTGCGATGATCAATGTGATCGCTGTCATAAGCAAAATGATCCTTATAAGCATCTTTTTATCCATATCATTCTCCCAGACACGCATCTATGGCACCTTTATACTCCTTATACTGAGTATCTGCATCATCTGCGCCCAAGTAGATATTTACGATCTTCCCCTTATTGACAACAAGGGTATACGGTATCCCTCTTGTCGGATATTTTGCACATATATCGCCTTTTGTATCGTATGCGATATTGAATGTGTATCCGTTTTCTTTTATGAAACTGTCAACAGTCTTTTTATCTTCCTGACAGTCAATGCATATGATCTTAAGGCCGTCTATACCTTCGTCACTTAGTTTCTGAAAAGCAGGCATCTCTCCTACACAGGGCCCGCACCAGGTCGCCCAAAAGTTGATCAGTACACATTCATCGGAGTGATCAGACAGTGTAAATGTCGAACCGTCTGCAAGAGATGCGCTAAAGTTAGGCGCCATATCGCCTTCCTGCAATGTATTGTTTGTGCCGTTTACCGCCGGCCCTTCCACTCTTGGCATCATAAGATAAAAAACAACAAGGACGACCAGTATGATAAATATGATACCTATCGATCTTAAAAATCTTTTCATAGCATTCTCCTGTAAATGATGAAAGAATACCTTTTTACTGACCAAGTATCTCACTTGCCTCTTTTAGAAGATCTATTATCGGAAGATGCTGCGGACATACAGCCTCGCACTGACCGCAGGCTATGCAGTCGGAAGCGCGCCCGCTTCTCTGGATAAGTCCTGAATAGAAATTCTTTGAACGCCAGTCATCAGGATATCTTCTGAGTGTATTGATAGTCCTGAACACATCAGGGATGCTTATCCCCATGGGACATCCGTCACAGCAGTACTTGCATGCTGTACATCCTATCTGCGGCATACCAAGGAGCTTCTCCGTTACCCTGTCGATGAGCTTTTTCTCTTCATCCGTCAAAGGCTCAAAGTTTTTAAATGTCTTTAGGTTGTCATCCATCTGCTCTTCGTTTGACATGCCGGAGAGTATGGTCATCACTCCATCAAGCGAACCGACAAATCGAAGCGCCCATGATGCAACAGAATCATCAGGTCGCATCTGATTAAACATTTCCTCTATGTTTGCAGGCATATTTGCAAGCATGCCGCCCCTGACAGGTTCCATGACTATTATAGGTATCTCTCTTTTATGAAGTATATCATATAACTCACCGCTTCGAACAACCGGGTTCGTACGATCCAGGTAATTTAACTGTATCTGAACAAACTCAACCTCGGGATGAGCATCCAAGACCTCTTCCAAAAGCTCGGGGCTTCCGTGATATGAGAATCCGAAGTGCTTTATCTTGCCTTGCTTCTTTTTCTCCATTCCCCATTTGAAGCAGTCATATTTTACATATGTATCATAATTGTTTCCGTCCTCTATCGAATGAAGAAGATAAAAATCAAAGTAATCTACTCCCGCTCTTTTAAGCTGTTCGTTAAATACCTTTTCAATATCACTCTCACTGTGAAGCTCCCACGCCGGAAGCTTTGTTGCCAGCATAAAGCTGTCTCTGTCATATCTTTTTACCAGAGCTTCGCGCGCAGCCACCTCTGACTTTCCGCCGTGATATACATATGCCGTATCAAAATAATTAAGTCCCGCTGCCATATATTTATCAACCATTCTGCATACATGATCGATATCTATCGCTCCGTCTTTTTCAGGCAGACGCATGAGTCCGAAGCCCAGTTTTGGCATGTTTTCAAATTCCCTGTTCATTTAACCGCCTTTCTATGATCAATACACCACAGTTTTATTATATTATGAGGATACCGCCATGTTCCACATAAAAATACGCGCTCTTCATCCAATTATCGATTTGTGTTATAATTCATCCAAAATCAGATTATTTTAGATAAGGATAGTTTATGAGAGCTTTGATAGCCATGAGCGGCGGTGTGGACAGTTCTGTTGCCGCAGGTATTATGAAAGAAAAAGGGTATGACTGCATCGGATGTACCATGCGTTTATATGCCAATGACATGATAGGAGCAGATCTTACCGATACCTGCTGTTCACTCGAGAGCATTGAAGATGCAAAGAGTGTTACATACTCCATGGATATTCCCCATTATGTCATTCATTATGAGCAGCTTTTTGAAAAGGAAGTCATAGAACCCTTCGTTAAGGAATACGAAGCGGGCAGGACACCCAATCCATGCATAGAATGCAACCGCTGCATGAAGTTTAATCATCTTATTGACAAGATGAAGGAACTTGACTGTGATGTTGTAGTTACAGGTCATTACGCTCAGATAGAGTATGATAAGGAAAGAGATCGATACCTCCTTAAAAAGGCCGTTGATGAATCAAAGGATCAGTCATACGTACTCTATACCCTTACTCAGTATCAGCTCGAGCATATAAGATTTCCTCTCGGCGGCATGGATAAGAGCACTACAAGAAATATCGCACATGAACATGGTTTTAAAAATGCCGAAAAGCATGACAGCCAGGATATATGCTTTGTCCCTGACGGAGATTATGTTTCATTTATGGAGCGCTACAGAAACAAGAAATATGAGCCGGGCGATTTCATAGATAAGGACGGAAATGTTTTGGGAAAGCATAAAGGATATGTCCACTACACGATAGGTCAGAGAAGAGGTCTCGGCATTGCTGCCGCCCATCCTCTGTATGTAGTTGATATAAGACCTGAAACAAATACCGTTGTTCTGGGAAAAAACGAAGATCTGTTTGAAAAAGAGCTAATAGCAAACAGGATAAACCTCATATCCGTTCCAAGGATAGAAGGTGCAATGCGCGTAAAGGCAAAGATCAGATACCGCCATAAAGAGACGTTTGCGACAGTCACTCAGATCGATGATGACACGATAAAGGTCATATTTGATCAGCCTCAGCGAGCCATAACCAAAGGCCAGGCAGTAGTCCTTTACGACGGCGATATTGTCGTGGGCGGTGGAACTATCATATAGAAATGTGATATAATATCTGCGTTTGAAAAAAACTAAGACTTTAAGGAGAAAACATTATGGGTATAATAATCAGTTTGATAATTGGTGCGATCTCAGGCTGTATAGCCGGCTATATCATGAAGAGTTCAGGCGGCTGGATCAAAAACATCATCCTTGGTATCGTAGGCGGATTTGTCGGCGGTCTGTTATTCAGCATCATCGGTTTTCAGGCTTCAAATATCATAGGAAGCATCATCACTTCGGTAGTCGGTGCATGTGTTTTGATATTCATCGGAAGACTGATAATGAAATAAGGAAATCAAAAGCCGGCAAATGCCGGCTTTTATTCTCTATTCGTCTATATTTCTGTAATAGTCTTCAAACTTAGGTCTTGCACTCATATAATATGATCTTAATCTAAGATCAAACTGGGTTCCCATGCCATTCAGGATTATCTCATTTGCCTCTTCAAAGCTCATCTTTTCCTTATAGACCCTCTTGCTGACCAGTGCATCATATACATCAGCTATAGCCATGATGCGAGCTTCGATCGGGATATCATCACCTGTAAGTCCTTCGGGATAGCCTGACCCGTCCCATCTCTCATGATGGTAATGTGCAACATTTTCGGCTATCTGATGGAAGTAGCTGTCATCCGTGTTTTTTAATATCTCATGAACTATACGGGCGCCCTGCGCAGCATGCTGCTTCATCTCTTCATATTCTTCCGGCTCATATCTTCCAGGTTTTCTTAAGATGCGGTCATCTACAGCGATCTTTCCTAGATCATGCATCGGTGCAGCCTTTATGAGCTTCTCGCAGAATTCATCCGACAGCCTTATACGGTCATCCTTTTTTATCTCATCGACGAGGATCTTCACAAGATCGCTCGTGCGCTTTATATGGCCTCCAGTGGAATTATCCCTGCCCTCTATCATGGTCGCCATGCTCATTATGAGATTGTCATGCATCTTTAAAATATGAGCGGTCTTTGCCTCAACTTCCTTTTGAAGGCTTTCATTGAAAGTATCCAGCAGCTTAATGTATTTCTGATTCTTGGTATCATCGGATATGATTATCTGATAACCCTTTTTCTTGCTTGCGCTAAAGAGATGGTTCACATCGGCTAGATAGATCTTATCATCCTTCTCAAAATAGAACTTGTCGTTTTCCTCGTTTTCCTTAAAAGCATCGAGCCATTTCCTGACTCTTGAAAAGGCTTCGATATTATCGTCTATCGGCGTATCCACCTTTATCTCGTAAAGCTGCGGGATTATCTCCTTGGCAAGATCATCGCTTCCAAGATAGTTATACTTAAGGTCAAATGACAGAAATCCAGTAGCATGCGTATTAACTATCGAATCTATTCCAGAATCTGTGATGTCATAAAGATATATCCTGTGAACTATTATCAGATACAGTATCTGACACAATAAGTATGCCAAAGGTGCAAACTCGATATTTCTTGTCATCGCTCTTCCTGCTATAAAAGCAAAGAGCGGGAAAAACTCCGTTAAGAACAGAAGAATGATCGTTTTGTTTGATGTCTCGTTACTGTTTCTGTAGCTGTATATGATCACTGCAAAGCTGGCAAAGAAATATGAGAACATCATGACATAAAAGACACTGTGCATGAACGCATTTTCCCATACAAGATACAGTTCGCCGCCTCTCTCTTCAAGAGATACACTCTTGTAGAATATCGGAAGATACCCTTCAGTAAGTACGGAAAGATAAACGATCGTAGAAAATGTCAAAAGTATCGTTGTGACTGTCTTGCTCACCTTTATGTTGCACAGCCTGAACACGGTAAGCATGATGAACAGTATGAGATAGCATCCGCCTATATAAGTAAGCTTCTTGCCGTTAAGGGCAGCATGCAGCGTATCTGCACTGTTCATGATGACGTAACCGTATATCGTCACAGGCATCAGCACAAATGTAAGTGTCAGATTGATATCATAATGCTTATTCCATCTGTATGCATATATGAGTGTAAGCACAAGTGACATCACAAACAGTACACTATAGAATTCTACCGCATGTCCTAGGATCATATAATAAACCTCTATATGATCATTATATCAGAGCTTTACTTTTTGTGTTGCGATTTTCTCTCCGAACCTGACATCATGCTCAACAAGCAGCATCGTCGGCTCATATTCTAGGATCAGTTTTTCGATCTGCATCCTTGAAAAGACATCGATATAATTAAGGGGCTCATCCCATATATACAGATGTGCTGGTGTAATCAGGCTTGATGCGACCAGTACCTTTTTCTTCTGTCCTTCGCTGAAATCCTCCATGTTCTTATTAAACTGTTCTCTTGAAAGATCCAGTTTTCTTAGTATGGCAAGAAGCAGGCTCTCATCGAATCCGTTCTTTTTGCAATAATCCTTAAGCGTTCCCTTAAGAAATGACGTATTCTGATTAATGTAGGATATTACAAGACCCGATGCGACATCAAGCGTCCCCGATACACTGAGTCCTGAGTGTTCATCATCCTGTGCACTAAAGCTTGATTTGTTAAGTATCGCTTTAATGATACTTGATTTTCCGCATCCGTTTTCTCCCGAAAGTATGACACGATCGCCGCGCTTTATCTGAAATCTCAGCTCATTAAAAAGAGGTTTGCATCCGGCATATTTTAGCGACATATCGTAGGCATTTACCAGTATTTCCTTATGAAATCTTAAAGGGCTTAGCTTAAGATCGTCTACCTGTTCAATATCCTGCAAGAGCCCTTCCTTTTCTTCTATCTCCCTGTCTATCCTCTTTTCAAACGACTTGACTCTTGCCTGCATCTTTTTTGTCTTTGCACCTATGTAGGATCTTGTTGAGATATTCCGTTCCGGCTCCTTAAGCGGATCAAACCCTATCTTGGTATTCTCATTTTTGATTGCCCATCTGTCGCTTCTGTCTGCAGAAATCCTTAGCTTTCCTATCTCCTTTAGATGCTTCTCGTTTTCTGCTCTTGCATAAGCATCGCTCTTTTCCTTATTCTCCCACCAGCTGCTGAAATTCCCTGCCTGCACTTCAACAGTCTTTCTGTTAAGTACAAGTACATGATCTACAACAGCATCCAGAAGATCCCTGTCATGGGATACCAGGATAAACCCTTTCTTGGAGATCAGATATTTTTTGACTGTCTCTCTTGCTTTTGCATCAAGATGATTGGTAGGCTCATCTACAAGCAAAAATTCATTCTCACCGGCAAAGAGGACCGCTAGCATTACCCTTGTCCTTTCACCGTGACTGAGTGTGCCAAACGGTCTGTACAGACATTGGGCATCCATGTTTATCTGGTTTAGCTGAATCAGTACCTGCCAGCTTTCTATCTGCGGCTTCCACTTTATGATCAGCTCATCAGCTGTCTTTTTTAGATCCTCATCACTTACTCTGTACGGGAAATAATCAAAACAGATTCCTTTGCTTATGCTTCCCTCATATTCATATTTACCCAGTAAAAGATTTAAAAGCGTAGTCTTTCCCTTGCCGTTTCTGCCTATGAGTCCAAGTTTCCAGTCAGTGTCTATATTGAATGATACATTTTGAAGTACTGTATCAGAAGTACCTTCGTATGAAAATGTAAGATCTGTTACTCTTAACTGTGCCATATCGGTCACCTCCTTGTTTTAGCCAATAAAAAATCTGCTTCATACCGAAGCAGATAACATGAACATAAGAAGTAAATATGCCGAAATGCACACATAGTAATGGCTTCAAAATGAACACGATAATCCAATCCGGCATACACAAACAGACCTTATAAGGCCATTTAAACTAGTTTGCATTTACCAAATCACATTATCTTGATATCATTTTTTCACCCCACATGTATAAACATGTGCCTTTCTTTTTTGATCATAGGAATGATATCACAAGCCTGTCTTCTTGTAAATACCTTTTATACCTGAACGTCGATCGAAACACTGACAGGAGCACTGGCAGGCGGCATTGACATCGCAGGCATCGACAGATTCGGCACAGAAACAGACGGTGATGATATTGTAGATATACCTTTCCCTTCATTTTGCAGCTTGATCATGCCCTTAAGATAATCCATATCAGCCTTCATCATGGCTTTCTGTTCGCTTGCTCTGTGCTTTCTCTTAAGCTCTTCAAGATCTTCCTTAGTCATATGAGGATCTATCATCTCCATGTTTTCCAACATCTCCATGGCTTCTTCCAATTCTCTTAATTCATCCTCTCCGAATTCGGCGATCTTTTCATTAAGCTCCTTAAGCATCTGATCATTCATCTGCTCAGTGGCTTCACTTATCATCTCATTTCGCTCATCAAATATCTCATCCTGTCTTTTGATGATCTTTTCCTCATCGGCATTTACCATGGCATTTTTCATATCAACAGAAGCCTGTTCAATCTGTTCCTGTCTTTCATCTCTTTTGCTCACAGTATTAGCCATCTCTTCAAGTTCAAGATGATGCTTCTTTTTCTTTGCCACCATCTCCATTCGTCTTGCATGAGTTAGAGCAAGCTGCAGCTCCTCGGCATTACCCTTGCTCGATGCGATCTTTCGTCTTACCTCTAACACCTTTCTTCTTGCAGAAACTACAGCCTGACCGGCACTCACACTTGTCTTTGCACGCTGTATCCTTCCTTCAACTTCCTTGAAGTTATAGTTATAAGGTATATCATTATTATCCTCTTTTTCACTTTCCTTTGTCTCAGTAAGATCAAGGAATCCATTAGCCTTGTCTTTTGACATGGCAGAATAAGGGTTTTCATTTTGAACAGGGGTTTGTTTGAGACTTCTTAAAAGCTCGCGCATATGCTGAGACTGCTTAGTCTTCTGCTCAGACATATTTGCGGCCATATCTGAATTGTATTTTTGAATAAACGGATCCGAGATTCTGTTGATACCCGTCATCTTACTACCTCCGTGTAGTCATCATGAAATCCTTTTCAATGAAAGATATGAATAGATATCTTATTCTTTATATCGGCATGTATTCTTAATAGTTTACACCACTATCTTAAAATCTTTTCTATCTGAGCGTCACTTGCATATGGAAGTATCTTTTTAAACTGTTTTATCACTCTCTCATATGACTCTTTTGGCTCATGCTTATAGACTGCATCCTTAAACTTCTTACCCATGAATTTCTCGGGAGTCGAATATTCTGCTACACCCCAGCCGTATGTATTTCCGAATTTATCTATCGAATATTTAAAATCACTGCTTATTATGTAGCACTGCTTCTGCAGTCTGGTTATCATTGTGTCAAAGCCTTTTTTACCGCCTTTACCGTAATCGCCTATCTTCTTTAGCTGCTTTGACATAACAGGCGCATGTTCATCCAAGAGCATAAACAATTCCCTGTCATAAAATGAAGCAAGCCCGTCATCAAATCTTGCATCAAAATCATATCCGTCTCTTCTATAATTTGCAAAATCCGGAAACCATTTCGGGCTGATATACATGGCCTTGTTTTTAAGAAACTTGCCGTATGCACACTTCATTTCTCTTATTACAGGCCCCTTCCATTCCCATGCAGGCCAGAAGCCGTTGTCACCGTCGTTATACCAGCAGCCGCTTTCTATGTGTTCTTCAATAGAAAACCCTTCTATCTCATTTGTAAAGAACGGAACAAATCCCACCTCATCTATGAGATCGATAAGCTCTGTTTTAGAGCCTATCTTAAAATCATCAGAAAAATTCATATCACTGCTCCATGAAATACTGCATGAACTCATACTTTAATCTGCTACCTTCCATTATCTGAGCAGGAAGAAGAGCCCTTGCAACGAGTTTAAGATCATCAGATTCAATATCCGTTCTTTTTAGATTTGCATAATCTCCGTCTATGCTCACTACTTCGTAATACCATGTTTCCATATCATTATCCCTCCGATACTATGCCTAAGATATTCTTTTCCATGCTCTTTAAAAGATCATGTGAATCATCATCGATATATGATAAATATGTTATTATAAGTCCCTCATTTGGAAGTATATAGCACTTTTGCTTACATTTTCCGTTTATACTGAATCCGTCTCTGTACTTCCATATATAATACCCGTATCCGCCTTCACGATTCATCTGTCTTATTGAAGTGGCAATGTCAACATACTCTTTTGAAACTATCCTTTTGCCTTCAAATGTCCCGCTGTTATATAAAAGGATGCCTATCTTGCTAAGATCATGAACCGAAAGCTTCATGGCTGACGCTCCATAAAAATATCCTTCAGGTGACCTGCCATATTCATAGTTTTCTATGCCAAGCGGCTTAAAAAGTCGTTTTTCTATTAACTCTCCAGTATCACACCCTGTTGCCTGCTCAAGACATACGCCCGCAAGATATGTGCTGATATTGCTGTAGTTAAACTCTCTCTTCTCAGGTTCTATCCTGCTGTTTAAAGCATACTCAAGCCAGTCATCTCCCTCTGCTCTGAAATCAAATCCGCTAACAGACATCGTAAGCAGTCTCTCAATAGTGATCTTTTTAAATAAATCTATCTGTTTATCAGATATCATTTCCGTTCTATCCTTCGGCAGATAATCAACTACGGACCTATTCAGATCTATCATTCCTTCATCATATGCTATCCCGACTGCAACTGGCAGAACAGACTTAGTTGCAGAATAGATCTCATGAAGCCCTATAGTATCTCCCCATGTATGGATGAGCGTATTATCCTTATATACCTCTGTCCCGAAGACATTCCATTTATTATCCGTAATGTCCTTAACAAACGCTTCAAAATTCATCGATATTTCTCTGCCCATTCCTTTAATTCTTCCCTGGATGCTCTTGCCTTGAATCTCTTACCTTCTTCAACCGCGGCATTTTTTGCAAGCTCAGCGATATTCTTTCCCGAATCTCCTATGCCGCTGGTCCCCGATGTTGCAAACGGTACAATCTTCTTTCCGCTAAAATCATAAGCCTCAGCAAAAGTATCTATGATCGAAGGTTCACGATACCACCAGATCGGAAATCCTATAAATATGACATCATATTCATTCATATCTTCTACGATTGATGCTATTGGAGGTCTGCTTGTTCTGTCCTTCATCTCAAGCGAACTTCTGCTCTTAGGATTGATCCAGTTAAGATCCGATCTTGTATAAAGCTGTTTCGGCACTATCTCAAAAATTTCCGCGCCAATAGATTCTGCAAGATTTATAGCAAGCTTCTTTGTTACACCGCTTGCCGAAAAATATGCCACTAAATACTTAGCCATTATCTGCCTCCATATATTTACATGTTTGGCCCGGAAACCTCAGGGTAGCTGGCGATGTCAGGACACAGCGCTTCTAAACATATACCCGGAAGCGGCTCTTCGCCCGTTATCTCTCTCATGTCATCAACGAGACTTTCTTTTGAAAAATCATAAATGTAATGATAATACTCTATAGCATCGCCTTCCTTATGCTCGTAGTTTAAGACAACCAAACAGTTGCCTCTGCAAAAAAGACTGTCTATCTGATCACCCTTTGGCAGATATTTATCCACGATATCTATACCGCACCAGTACGCAGCTGTCTCATCCGATATATCAGTGCCTCCGTACTCATATATCTTGCCGTCCTCGCTGTTATAAAAGAAATAATACTTCTTCCATGTATGTCCCATCCACATATCGTCAGCCGGATAGTACTCGGCATCATAGGCGTCATGAACTATGGCAAACCTGTCTTTTTCGTTCTGATCGACAACGATCTCTCCCTTGGTTGAAAAGGCAGCCTCAACGGGCATACCGTCAGATACGTACCATGCATCTGTCACAAGAGCTGTTACATATACTTCGTCAAACAGGATATACTCGGTATCTCCCATCTTCATGGAGCGATCCTTATCAAAAAAGCCCATCCCGAGCGTTTCCTTGATCTTTTTGCATCCGTCTTTTCCGATAAACCAGACACTTCCCGAAGCTACTTTCTTCTCTCCGTAATCTTCTACTATCTTTCCTATGATCGCGAATGCTTCCTCCGATCCGTCACCGTCAAAGTCCTTCTGATCAAACATAACGACTTCATCTTCTTTTACAGAGGCGATCTTGATCAGATAACTCTTTAAGCTTGGTTCATCCTCTTTGACTTCTTCAGACGGCTTAACTTCCTTTGTCGGCTCTGATTCTTCTTTTTCTACCTTGACAACAGGCTTTGTCGGCTCTTTAGTTTCTTCTTCATCATCCTCTTTGTCAATATCTTCAACCTGTTCATCTTCTGTCTTAGGTTCATCATTACCTTTTGAGCAGGCAAAGAGACTAAATATGCAAAGAATCATCAATAAATATACAGATAGCTTTTTTCTCATCGCTTGATTCCTTCCGTTAGAGCTTTATGACTACATTTATATTTTTATCTACAAGCTGCATAAATCTCTCGCCGTCTAGTTTATCCCCGACTAGACTTCCGTAGTGTGTCGGTATGGCATACATTGAATTGATCTTATTTATTAGCGCAGCTGCTTCCTTATAATTCATCGTATACGTCCCGCCGATCGGTACCATTGCTATATCACATTTCACATTTTCAGCTTCATGAGTCGCATCCGTATCTCCCGCGATATATATCCTTGTATCGTCTAAATTTATGATATATCCGACCCATCCCGCTCTTTTGGGATGAAAGGGTTTTAGCCTGTTGTAAGCTGGAACTGTCTCAAACAAAAGGCCATCAGTTTCATATCTTTTACCGGGCTCAACACGGATAACGTTATCACAAGACGTGCCTTTTTTAATACGCGCTTCAATAGACGCAGGAATAACAAATACCGTCTTTTCATTCATTATCTTAAGAATGTCAGGCATTGACATATGATCATAATGGTCATGAGTTATGAAGATATAATCCGCATCATGTACTTCTTGCCCTATATCGAGCGGATCTACATATATGATCTTTGACGAATCAATCCTTATGCTGCTTTGTGTGTTCACTGATATATTAGAAATATCCATACCCTCTCCTATTCTTCTTCAGAGTTTTTTTCTTAATATACGGTCGTATATAGAAATGAAAAAATATAAATATGAACATGCAAAAACTTGCTTCGACTAATACAAGAGCGAAAATGTTCTCCCATAGGCTTTCTCCGTTTCGTATACAGTTTATGAAATACCAGAAAGCTATTATACAGATAAAAATGAAAAACAAGATTAGAACGCTAAAGAATAGCGGCGTCAGATAATACTCAAATTTCTCATACCTATCTTTATCTGTATAGCAAAATGTCATCACGCAAAAGAACAATGTGATCACTATAAAAAGACCGGTAAGCGCATTCAGATAGCAATAGTTTTCTACATATGCAAATATCGATAAACCCACTCCCAGCAAACAGAAGAAGATCATGATTCCAAGAGTGGCTTTATACTTACGCGGATATTCAATATCCGGTCTCCTTGCCGGATCAAAGATGCCGGGTCTTTTAAATATCGCAGGCTCATCACCTTTTATCATCTTTAAAAGGCCTTCACAGGCTTCTTCTTCGGTATCGTAAACGCGTGGATTGGTCTTTTGTCCGTGCTCTCCGTAGAATATCTCCCATTTCCCGTTTTCAAGCTTAATAAGATTAAAACACTCCTCATAGTACGAACTATCTCCGATATTAACCGAGCGTTCATTAATCCACATCTTTTTAAGTTCTGTTTTTAACTGTGCTATATCCATAGTTTCCCCCCTTCTCTATTTCTCATTATAATAGAATGAAGTTCCTTTGTCATGATAAGCAAAACAAAAGCTCAGCATCATATCCGTATCCGGAACGATCACTGAGCTTTCTCATCTTCTGTTTTTCTTTTTTTCGATCATAAGTCTTAGCACTTTTTTCGCTTCTTGTCACGGGATCAAATTCTCCCCAGGTGCTTCGCATCTTTGAATAATACTCCTTTTGTGCCTTCTTGCTTCGCTTGTCAAGCGATACATACTTTTTCATAACACTTTACTCCATTCATCTTCCTTAAATCCAGCAAGTACATTTTTATCTGTTACAAGCAGAGGTCTCTTAACGAGCATACCGTCTGATGCGAGAAGCCTAAACATCTCATCCTCACTCATATCGGCAAGCTTCTTTGAAAGCTGCATTTCACGATAGAGCTGTCCGCTTGTATTAAAGAATTTCCTTAAAGAGAGGTTGCTCTTTGCGTGTAGCTTCCTTAGAGTCTCCTCATTCGGATTATCTTTCTTGATATCGATAAGTTTATATTTAATATCATTATCATCCAGCCATTTTAAAGCTTTCTTGCATGTTGTGCAGCGCTCATAACAGTATACTTTTACCATATATATAAATCCTCCGCCTACTCTATCTTTACTATAGGCATAGCCTGTGTGTCAAGTCTTCACAAGAAAACTTGACACCTCTTATGTAATATTTTCATCCCGATCATTTGATCAGGATGCTTAAGTTCCTGATGGGATTCGAACCCATACCTAAGGTTTTGCAGACCTTTATCCTAACCATTAGACCACGGGAACATTTTTTGCTGCAGGCTCCTTTGGATCTAAATCGAGATCTTACGGTTTTGTAGACCGATGTGTTAGCCGTTACACCAAAAGCCTTTACGCTCACGACAGGATTCGAACCTGCGAGGCCGATCAGCCCACTTCCTTAGCAGGGAAGTACCATAAACCACTCGGACACATGAGCAAAGTATCCCCAAAGCGACTCGAACGCTCAACCTATGGATAAAAGTCCGTTGTTCTCATCCATTTAAGCTACGGGGACATACAGGCAAAACCGGATTCGAACCGGTGCTTCAGGAGTCAAAGTCCTGTGTGCTTCCCCTACACCATAAGCCTTATAAACAACCGCAGCAGGGATCGAACCTGCAGCCTCATGATTCAGAATCATGCGCTCTGCCAATTGAGCTATGCGGCTTTGAACAAATGTCCCCAGAGGGACTCGAACCCCCACTTTACCGGTTCGTAGCCGGTTGTTTTAATCCATTAGACTATAGGGACATACGCCGTGCCCGGGATTTGAACCCGGATATCTTTTTTGAATGCCGGTTTTCAAGACCGGTGCTGTACCAGTTGAGCCAACACGGCAATAAAAAACGGCTGCCTCCGTTATAGGAAACAGCCGTAAGGACCAGACTTTTCTTAAGTCATATTTCCTATAAGATCATGCAGATATCGGAGTGCATCATAAACACACCAGCGGCAATTAAGCGACTGGCTGATAACTCTGTTTGAAATTGTCTTTTTCATTATCATTGTGTTCATGATCTTTTCCTTTTACATGTTCATGAATGCCATCATCTTCTCGACATCATACTCACGTAAGATCTGAGCATCTGATTCGCATTCGATAGTCTTATCAGTTACTATGACATCGGCTTTGCTGATATCTTTAACTGTTTCTTTTGCCATCATCTCAAAGAATGTATAGAAATTTATGGTATCTGTTATGTCAAAATAGTCAAGCAGAAAATCCATCTGTGTTGTTCCGGCAACACTTGCGTTTGACTCTCTTGCAGTGTTTAACCATATAAGATCGTTCTTTTCAAGGTCGATACCGAAAAGATATGCAAAAGTGCTGTTACAGTTTATCACAAACGATGTCTTTACCGTCTTTGGTTCAAAGACGTTTCCTGAATCAAGTATATCTCTTGTCATATATCCTGCTTTGCAGAAACACCTGTCAAAAGACTTTCTTGAATATACATTGTCACAAAATATCATGTAACGCATATCAGGATACATCTTTTTAACCTTTAAAATATCGATATCAAAGTATTCCGATCCGCCGTCAAACCCGCTTGTCTGGTCTCCTGAGTAGGTTATCGCATCAGACTGTTTTCCGGCCATTGTTCTCCATGAGAACTCTGTTTTATTGCCGTCATTATCGATGCCGAAAACAGAAAGGTCGATATCGTCAACCTTTTCCCAGTATGTGAACGCACGGATCTTTTTGCAGTCATCGATATGGATCCTTGAACCTCTTGTCAGAGTACCGAATCCGCCCTGAGCAGTGCTCTCCTGGATAGGAAGAGCGTAGTTTACCATGTCAGGATCGATATATACCTTTCCAAGTTTGTCCTTTAATACATCCTTAAGGTTCATTTTAAGCCTGTCACATATCATGCTGATCTGCTCGTCGGATATATGTGATCTTCTGCTTGTCATCTCATCTGAAGTTTCCGTGTGTATCTTAAGCTTATTATGCTTAGTAAACTTAAATGTTCTTTCCAAACATGACCTGTAATGAGCATACTGGATAAGAAGCTGAATAAGAACGATCACATTCTTTGTATCAATGCTGTCAAGCACATAGTCAAGATCTTTCTTTGTTTCACATCTGCTTATTATGTAGTTGAGATTACGCAAAACTGCTGAAGATCCTTTTCCCTTCTTTAATGTATCCACGGCTTTTTCAATGTTCTTATCTGTCATCTGTCTTTCAAATTCCGAAAAGACGGATTCGTTTCCAGGTGAGCGCATAGCATAAACAAAGTGCTTTGATTCATCACTCACTGGCTTGTAGTGGATGTGATGAAGCAGACCATTCCATGTCTTTTTCTTCTCATAACAGTTTCTGATGTCGCATCTTCCTGCTTCAAACAGTCTGTTCATGATCCCTGTTATGAACTTTCTGTCCTGGTTCTTCAGGTTGAGTTTATTGATATCGTTGTTCTCATACTCTGAATAATTGATTTCATCAACAACCTTTATCACATCGGACATATGCAAGAAGTCTGCATAAGCAGTGTTTCTTGTATCGACCAAAAGCCTTATTGCTGTATTCTTTGATGCGATGTCCTTTATCTCGTATGAGAAATCGTCAACATACTCCTTTACAAGCATGAACTGTTCATCGCTTAAAGGTCTTGTAGACGATAACAGATCTGTTACCATATCTCCAAGGATCATGACTGCTTCTTTAAAAGTAATAACCAAGAATTCCTTTATCTCAGCATTCTCCTTAAATGCGATACGATCAAAGTTATCCTCAAAAAGCGAATGACCCGCCTCAGAAAAATCACCAAATCCGTATGTCTGTGCGTAATGAAGCAGCTGATCAAACAGAAGCTGATCTGCAGAAAGCTCTCTTACAGTCTGAGGAAATCCTCTGTAGAATGGCTCAGGAACATCTTCTCCCAGCTTGTTTGCAGCATATCTTATCATGCTGCTTAAAAGAAGCTTTTCTCCCCTGATAATACGTATATTGAGTTTATTAGCAAGGGCAAATAATGTCTCAAATGCATTATCATCGGTAGCGTCACTTTCATTTACCAGATAATGCTTATTAAATAAATAGTCCTTATATATTGTTTTCATCGTTTCTCCTTTTGTCTGACTGTATTGTCGGATTAATAATAAGATTGACAGTCCTTAAAAGAAGTAAATCCGACTAGCTATCAGATACACTGATTATCGTGCCACTGTTTTCAGGATTCGAACCTGTCTTCCAACCTATAAAAGTAAGTGACACTAGCTGTGTAAATATCGGTGATATCACCAGATTAAAATCGGCGCTCTCCCATCTGAGCTACAGGCCTTGAAGGCCCGGCAGGATTCGAACCTGCGACATCCGTCCCAATCATGAAGTAAACCTGATTAGCTACCGATATACTAGCAGTATACCAAACAACTGTGCCTGTGTCTTTGTTCAGTATTCAGCTCATATAGTATTTTTGTCTATATCTTATATAACGAAGACTTAAGAAGTTTCTACAAGACACTGATCATTTGCTGATCCTGTCGGCTATGGTACTTGATACGAACGAATCAGGTTTGACTTCGCATTCATATCCGACGCTTTTTATCCAGCCGACTATAGTAGGTATGAGCTCTGCCGTCTTTCCCTTTGGTGATTTGCCCGCATCTACATGTATTGCAAATGTCGAGTTATCATACAGATCATAATACCTTGAATCGCTCTCTATAGTCTCAAGAAGAGTATCTGCCACTCTTAATGAATACTCCGTCTCCTTAAAGAGTTTGACTCTGACATTCTCGAGCTTGTCAAGGTGACTTATCTCATAGAAATAGATGCCTCCGTGACCTTCACATACTATAGCTATGACAGTTACTATCTTTGTCTTGCTGTGATTCTGCGAGTCTGTACCCACAATCACCTGGATAGGAGTATCGTATACCCTCATTCTCTCATAAAACGATAAGAGCTTTTCAGGTATGTTCTCAATATTCAGTTTTCCATAGGTCTGACTCGTAAACATCGTTTCTTATCTCCTTTTTGATATTTCTAAATGCCTGCAGTGGGATTCGAACCCACGACCTTCGGTTTAAGAGACCGCTACTCTACCGGCTGAGTTACGCAGACGCAGTGCGCCTGACAGGACTCGAACCTGCGATATACCGGTTAAAAGCCGGTTGCCATTCCACTTGGCTACAGACGCAAACAATTATCTTGTTTCTTTAACTTCTTTTGTTTTCGTTTCATGATCTTTTCTCCTCACTTAATTTTTCATAACGGCTGCGGAGGGATTCGAACCCTCGATCTCCCGATAGACAGTCGGGTGGATTAAGCCACTTTCCTACGTAGCCATGATCGGTAGGGTTGGACTCGAACCAACGCTGTTTCCTTGTCAGGGTTTTACAGACCCCTGCCCTCGCCGCTAGGCATACCTACCGTAATAGTGTTTTATAGTCATAATAATCCATATATTTTTCCTCCTTTAGTACAGGTGATGAGATTTGAACTCATACTGCTTTGCTTTTGAAACAATTCCCTCTTCCTGTTGGGGTACACCTGCATACCCGATATCAGATTCGAACTGATACTTTATGGTCTCTGAAGCCATCGCCTCTTCCATTGGGCTAATCGGGCTAAGTACACCCGGAGAGATTCGAACTCTCATGCCAAATGCCACAGGTTCTTAGCCTGCTGCGTATACCATTCCGCCACGGGTGCATAATACCCCATAACGGATTCGAACCGATACTTACGAGAGCTTAAATCCCGTGCCTCTTCCAGTTGGGCTAATAGGGTATGCGATATAATCTTGTCTTTGTTAATAACATTGTCAGTAATAGTAGTAACATTTTAAATCTCCTTATTAAGAGCCTCCAGATGGATTTGAACCACCATACACTGCTTACAAGGCAGTAGTCCTGCCGTTGGACGATGAAGGCATATACTACAGTCCCAAGGAGTCGAACCTTGTGTCATCGGATATAAGCCGATTCCCCAAAACCGTCGAGGACGAGCTGCAAATTTTATTGAGCATGATGGAATCGGACCATCGTTGCCTCCTTATCAGAGAGGTTTCCTGCCATTGAAAGAATGCTCAGAGCCCATAACGGGGATCGAACCCGTATCAGCTGCTTGGAAGGTAGCTATGCTAGCCGTTACACCACATGGACATGTTGGATATCGAAAGTGCCTGTTTCCGACATCCATATTTTATTTGAGCTTATGCTCTATCGACGGTATGGGGGTTGAACCCACTTTTCTGGCTTGAAAGGCCAGTCTCTGTATCCGTTCGAGTAACCGCCGCTATGTGACCGACGGGATTTGAACCCGCATGGTTCGGAACCACAATCCGATGCATAGCCATTCTGCCACAGCCACAGTACCCGATGAGGGGATCGAACCCTACTTCTTCAGACTGAGGATCTGAAATCATACCTTTAGACCAATCGGGCGTAAATTGCTGGAATCAGACTTGAACTGATAGTCTACCGGGTATGGACCGATTGCTTTTGCCGATTAAGCTATCCAGCATAAGTAGCAGGGACAGGATTCGAACCTGTGTCATTCTGGGTATGAGCCAGAGCTGGATCCATCTCCAGTCCACCCTGCGAGTCGAATATGTCCGATTCGAACGGCTCTACATGCTCCCAAAGCACGTGTGCTTCCATTACACTACATACTCGTTGATCGAAAACGTTGGACTCGAACCACTCTCCCGACTCCCGACGCCGGTGTGCTCACCTTTACACTTCGTTCTCGTTTAGTACTGACAGAGAGAATCGAACTCCCAACCCCTTCCTTGTAAGGGAAATGCTCTCCCAGTTGAGCTATGTCAGTATAAGTGGACCTTACGGGAATCGAACCCATCTGAACATCCAGTTTGCAAAACTGGCAACCACCCCTTGCAGTTCCAAGGCCCATGGTCGGCTACCCTATTTGTGACGGTTGACATTTAAATTTACCTCGTCAGGGTAAATACCACCTATATACAGTGGACGGTACTGGTGTCGGACCAGTCCCTCCAGATCTTCAGTCTGGCGCTTCCACCGGGTTAGCTTACCGTCCAAGTGACGGTTTTAAATCGTATCTTCATCTCTTTATCCTCTTCATAGATATTTCTCGCAGATAAAAGGTGCCTGGTCTTAAATCTGCATATTATAAGCGGAAACGGCAGGGCTCGAACCTGCAACCTCCCGATTAACAGTCGGGCGCTCTACCATTGGGCTACGAATCCATAAAAAAATCGCCTGCTGGATTTGTCCATCAGGCGATCAGGATGCTTTATAAACAGATAGCATTATACTACCTCAACATCGCAATCGCCCCCCGGACGCTTTATTATCCTTAAGTTCATGTTTGGGCTCGGCAATGGCTATGACATGATCATAATCCGAAAATGCGCACAGCAAACTAAACATATCTGTACGATATGTGCTGACATTATTGCTCTGCTTATTTAGCCATAACTGCCTTAACATTGTTTTTCTCCTTCTTTCTTAATCTAATAAAAAAAGTGCCGTTGATTATTTCTGTGTATCAAAAATAATCGAACAGGCACTTTCGATGGTCTAAATATACACCTATTGAAAATGTATGTCAACAACTTTTTTAAAAATTTTTAAAAAAATCAATTTATAAGACATCATTGCTCGAAACTTCCATAGTTCGCAATAGCCTCATCTATGGTCATTGAACCGGTTCCAACCGCATAGACAGCCATCCTTAACTGTATTACCGCATCATCCGTCAAGCCGATCACTTCCGGCGACAATATCCTTGATTTGTCAACATCCCCGAATGCGGCATACATGCTGTTAAAAGACAGATCGTTTGTCGGCGATATCAGTCCCTTTTTCTGCGCCATCTCATTAAGTTCCGATGATGTGATCAAAAATCGCATGAACTCATTTGACATTTTAAGATTTTTGCTGTCTTTGTTTACAGAAAACTGCAGATTGGGCATATCCAGGAAATTTGCACCTTCGTCAGACATCGGAACAGGGACAAAGGCATATGTGAACGGGTTGGCGATAAATGCCTCGGAGCGGCTCTCCCTCTTCTTTGTTCCTGAAACAGTGTCTCCCGAACAGGTCATCATGGGGATGTCACCTTCAAAAAATCGAAGGATCACTGCATCATAGTTGTTTTCGATCTCTGCACAGGCGTCAAGGTTCACACATCCGTCATTCATAAACTGCACGATCTTTTCAAGCGCCGGTCTCATATACTCTCCTGCCGATGGATCCAAGGAATTGAGCTTATCAACAGCCTGAGCATCATTTGCAACAGTCCCGCAAAAGAACGGATAAATAGTTAAAGTAAACAGCGATGTAGTCTCCTCATTTGAAAATCCCATCAGCGGATTTTCGTAGCCTTTTTTACGAAAGGCATCACACACTTCAACAAGCTCCTTATATGTCGTAGGAACGTTCAGACCTTCTTTCTCAAAAAGACTCTTGTTTACGAGCATCCCGTAGGTATTTGAAAAAACAGGGACCATTGGTAGCTTGCCGTCTTCCGTATTTAATATGATATTGCTTCGGATACAGTTAAGATTAAGTCCCAGTTTGGGGTCAGCCAGGTCTTCAGCATGATCTATGGAAGAGAGATACTGTTCTCTGCCATACATCCATGAATAGTTTACATAGATGTCAGGAGCATCGTTTCCGTTAAGTACCGTACCGATCATGTTGTTATAGTCATCAATCTTGGTAAACATCAATTCCACATTTGGGTAATATTCGTTAAACCGGTCAAATTCGGCTTCCAGCGCCTCAAAGTTATCGTAACCTCCTCCAACTCTTATACTGCAGGCGGTTGAGGTATCAAGTGACGGACTGAAGCCTTCTTCATCCACAGGTTCCTGGTTTTTCTGACCGCAAGAAGCAAGCCCAAAGACCAGTAACACGGATAAGATAATACACATTGTCTTTTTCATGATAGTTCCCTTCCTTCCCGGATTCTCCGGATTTCCTTCACTACTAGTTTTATATCGACAGGCTTAGCGATATGTCCGTTCATTCCTGCATTCAGACATTCAGTGATATTTTCGGAAAACGCATCCGCAGTCATGGCAACGATCGGTATAGATGCTGCCCACGGATCCTCCAGCTTTCTGATCGCCCTGGTCGCATCAAGACCGTTCATCTGAGGCATCTGTATATCCATGAAGATCAGTTCATAGCTTTGCTTTTGAGCATTGCGCATCATATCCACGCATACCTGACCGTTTTCGGCTCGATCGGTAGTGATCCCGAACATGGCTAGCATTGCGGAAATGATCTCCCAGTTGATATCATTATCCTCTGCAACAAGGATGTGCAGACCCTGCAGATCGGAATGATCATCCTCAGGCTCGACAGATCTTGACTCTTTTCCGATCAGAGCATTGATCTTGTCATAAAGTGTAGAGCGGAAAAGCGGCTTGCTCACAAAGCCGTTAGCACCAGCTTCTTTTGCCTTATCCTCAATGTCTGACCAGTCATATGCCGAAATGAGCAGAATCGGGATATTCTCATCTATCTGCGAACGTATTCTTCTTATGGTCTCAACGCCATCTACTTCAGGCATTTTCCAATCGATGATGACTACGTCATAATTCTGTCCTGAAAGATGCTTATGCTCTATCATGCCGATAGCTTCAGGACCGCTATGCGCATATTCTGCATTAGCACCGAGAGATTCTATGGTATCAACAGCCGTCTTAAGCATAACCTCGTCGTCATCCACGATAAGAACATTTATTGATTCAAGCTGCATATCCTCCCGCTGCCTGTTTGCTACAGGTATGTCCATGACAACGCTAAAGACCGTTCCTTTTCCCTGCGTACTCCTGCATTCGATCGTTCCGTTCATCAGTTCAACCATCTGCTTTGTAATGGCTAAACCAAGACCGGTTCCCTGAATGCTGTTGACTCTGCTGTCTACCTGTCTGGAGAAAGGCTGATACATGTTCTCCATAAACTCAGGGCTCATTCCAATACCCGTATCCTCTACGACATAGCTTAGCCTTACGCATCCTGATACGTCGCTTATTTCCTCACGCAAATCTACGCTGACGCTTCCGCCCGGTTCGGTGTATTTGATGGCATTTGATAAGATATTGATATAGATCTGATTCAGACGAAGCTGGTCCGTATACAGGTATTCCTTTTCCATACGGTTTATATGGAAACTGAATTCAAGATTCTTTTCCTTGATCATCGGCTGAGAAATATTCACAAGATTTTCAACCGTTTCCACAATAGAGAATGTCAGAGGATTCAGTTTTAGCTTTCCGCTCTCTACCTTGGATATATCCAGTATGTCATTGATCAGCGTCAGCAGATGATTGCTGGCCAGACTGATCTTTCGAAGACTTTCCTTAGTTGATTCCACGTCTGTCAGATTTTTCTCGGCGATCGTCGTAAGTCCAATAATCGCATTCATAGGAGTTCTGATGTCGTGAGACATCGTAGATAGAAAATCGGTCTTTGCCTTATTTGCGCTATCCGCTTCTCTTGCCGTTACCTGAAGGCGCTTGTTTAAGAAACGCATGTAGCAAAGATCGCATATGAACAGTATCAGCAGACCGACAAAAACAACTCCAAAAAGTAACCAGTTTTCCTTATCCACAACAAGATCACCTGCCGGTATAAATCCCAGCAGAGTCCACCCTGCTGCGGCATCAACAGGTGTAAAGACAAGTATACACTCTTCTTTGTGTGAATTAAGCATCGTAATTGAACCCGTCGAAGAAGTGATCCTTTCAAACAATTGTTTCGTCGTTTTGGGGTCCGTTGTATTATAGGAATTGTAAAATTCAAAAAAGCTGGCGTTTTTAAAACTGTATCCCTTGAGGATGTAATCACCGTCAGAATCGATCATTGACAGCTCGGCGTTGGCAAGCTCTGATTGCGGAAAGACCCATTTTTGTTCAAGTACCGAGATCGGGATCACTCTCAAAAGAACAGCATTCTTAGATGTCTTACTTTCCGTATCATACAAAGTGACCATATTGCAGAAAGCCAATGACTGCTCGCCATTCATCGGATTGGTATAAGCACGGGTAATGTTGATTGACTTTCCTATCTCATCAATCCAATTCACATCATTCAAGATGTCCAACCGTTTATATGAAACATCATATTCATCGACTGTTCCCTGTTTCGGACGCGTAGAAAGACCGGTAAGTGTTTCCGTAGAGATCAGATGTGCCGAAGCGTTAGTAAGCACATGTGATACACGGATAAATTCTATCGCCTCTTGCATACTCATGTTTTTGTTGTTTATATAGTGTGCCCATACATCGCATATGTTCTGCTCACCTTCCAGATAATTCTCCGTTACCTTTTCCATGGTAACCGTTGTATTCTCAAAGTGCTCTATCTGCCTCTGGTAGGCCTCATGGTTTGTATATCTGGAGTAGAAAACAACAAATGTCAGTATGGAAGCCATAATTATGATATTGACAAATATAATCAGAATCTTTTTCATGCTTTGGTTAAATATCAAAACTGCTATTGTAATCTAGTCGGCGCCCCCATCTGTTTAAGCTCCTGTTTGCGCTGATACATCATCTGGTCAGCTCTCTCAAATACATCATGAACAAGCTGATCCTGTTTTGTAAATTCAGAATGACCGATTGCGATAACTACTTCTTTCTTTTTGATGTTCTCCTCTATGACAGTATTTATATCATTTATAACTTCCAACATCGTATCGAAGCCTTTCTCCCGGAGAATGACTACGAACTCATCTCCACCTATCCTGTAGACAGCTCCGTGAGTAAAATGCTCACATATAAGCGAACATGCATCTTTGATAAGCTTGTCTCCCGCAGCATGTCCCAAGGTGTCATTGACAATTTTAAGTCCGTTTATATCACATACGACCACAGCTAACTTATCGATTTCATTCTGTCTGATCTTCTGGTTAAGATGTGCTTCCGCTTCCGAATATGCATGTTTATTTCGAACACCCGTCAACGAATCGGTATTTGCCATGTTTCTAAAGTTGTTGGAGTTTGCCTTTTCTGCTTCAAGATCCTTTTTTGACAGAGCTTTGAGCATAAACAACAGAACAAGGAAGAACAGAGCGGAAAAGATCACCGTAAAAGCTATCTGCCTTTTACTCATTGAAAGGCTTCTTTCACTGATGCTACGTATTCTGTCCTGTATAACGCTCTCACGGATAAGGACAACCATCATCCAGTCCGTTTCCTCTATCGGCACATAGACTAAAGTCTCTTCTGTGCCGTTGGCTGTAAAGGTTATGCTTCCTTCCACCGCATTTGAAAAATTATCACGGTTTTCACTTAAGGTCTCTTCATCGATGACATCTTTTATCGCCGTAAAAAGATTGTGTCTTGAAACATACGGACCAAGTTCAGTACCCGAAATGTTTTCTCCGTTTTTGCTGTACAGTCCGAAATATGTTCTGCCTTCATCTTCAAAAGCAAGCAGATTTACTATCTCTCCGACATCTATCTGAACAAAGCTTGCCTTATACCTCTTGCCTGCTATCATAAGATCCGGTGTAGGAGCCGCCAGGCAAAGCTGTTTTGCAGAGCCGTATATTGAAACCGTGCTGACACTCTTTTCATCCATTTTTTCATCTGAAAGGAAATCATGACGGCTGCCGCCTGTATAGGTGGTATATTGTGTATGAACGATCTTGTCGTTATCTACAAGAGCAAAGCGGTCAAGTGATAATAATGCTTTTATATTTCCCAGCGTTGCACGCAGTTCTTCTTCCGATCCGATCTTCTCAGAATTGATGTATGACACAGCTTTTTCCATATGGTCAAAGTTACTGTTTATCAGATTGGTGATCGTTTTTGCACGACGGTCTGCCATTGCTTCAAGATAAAATGAACTCACCTCGGAAACAGCTTCATTTGTAGCTGAAACGGTCTGTCTTGAAGAAAGGATAGCATTTGAGATGATCATACCAATCAGTATGATGCCTCCTACAACAGCTGTAAGTATGAAGTTCTTCTTAGTTATCAGAGTTTTCATCAGTCATCACCATACAGCAGCTCTAGCATTATAGCTGCATCTTCCTGATATATTACCGTAGTTATCTCATCTGTCTTTTCCTTAAACAGATCACCGGGCTTGTTGCCGTCTGCGATCTTTACAGCGGTCTGGATCGTATCAAATCCGATCGAATAGCAATCCTGCACTCCAAGGCAATAGATAACACCGTCTTTGAGATAATGCAATGCTTCCTGATCGTGATCCATACCAACGATGACTGTACAGCTACCCATTTCTGTTACCGCTCTGGCTGCCCCGACAGGATTACTCATGTTGCAGCAGATGATACCGTCAAGATCAGGATTATCCTTAAGGATCTTCATAGTCAGATCATATGCAAGATCAACGGAATCCATATCATACTCTGTAGCGACTATTTCCATATCAGGGTATTTTGCGATCGTATCCTTTGCTCCCCTTGCTCTGTCCTCATGACACGGAGCTCCAACGCTTCCCACCAGGATCGCTACCTTTCCCTTATACCCCAGCTTTTCGCACAATGCTTCAGTTAAGTCAACGCCGTCTTCATAGTTATGCGTGTTTCCGACATATGCTATTCTCTTGCATCCTTCGGCAGCGTCAGAACTTGAAAAAGTCATTATCTTTGTTCCCGAATCCATCATTTCATCAAGGAGCGGTGAGATTATCACATTATCGGCAACATCGACACCGATAACGTCAAAATCCCTGTCTTTAGCTTCAAGCAGTCTCCTCTTCTGATCCTCGGCAGAGGCCACTTCCGGCGCCATGTATTCATATGTGATCGTTATACCTTTTTCAAGATACTGCCTCTGGGCATCTTCCATGCCAAGCGCTACCGCATCCCACCAGGGATGGATCGTCTTATATGTAAAATAGAAATTATAATGATCCTTCTTAGGCTTATAGTCATCCAGCTCATGATCAAAGTCTACTGCGCTGCTTACCAGATTATCTGATGCAGAACTTACTTGAGTCATATCTTCATGATCTGATGCAGGAGCTTTCACATCTAAACCGCTATCGGAAGCATTAAACGAGCATGACGACAGAAAGACTGTCGCTAACAGCACGATCGATAATATGCGGTTTATTTTGAGATGATTTCTCATGATATATGCCTCCGGATTATTCAGATTCTATCTCTAAACCTGTTTTATGATAAGAATATCTTTGCATAATACTCCGTTATATTTTTTCATACTTATATTATAATATATTTTTTTATGTAACAAATCTTTTCAGATCGATTTTTCTCAAATAAAAAATGGATAAGACAATCCGGTATTTTCCGTTTTGCCTTATCCATTTTATAAAACACACAGATTTTGTATTTATGACATCAGTCTCCTATAAAGGCAAGCTTCTCCCCAGTCTGTAAGCTTCTTGAGGATATCTGCTTCTTTCTGTCATACTGGGGCTGCCGCATCCATATCCCAGTATCATCCCCTTGTCATCAAAGTTTATATATCTGACCAATGTCTTATAATGCGATACTAAAGATTCAAACGTCCAGTCATCAGAATTCCATGCTACCGTAAGAAGTGCTGATTTCAAATTTTTGCTGTTCAGACTGCTGTTGTAGGCACAGAATCTGTCTACCACTGTTTTTAGCTGTGCACTCATGCCATAGTAATATAACGGAGTTGCAAACACCACCATGTCTGACGACAAAAGCTTTGCCCTTATTGCTTCCACATCATCCTTCTGGACACAAGGTCCTTCGTATCCGCAGGTAACACACCCGATACAAGGATGAATATCAGCATGACACACGTCTATGACCTCGCAGATATGTCCTGCCTCTTTTGCTCCTCTTACAAACTCATTCACCAGAAGACTTGTTGAACCCTTTTTGTTTGGACTTCCCATAAGTATTGTGATCTTCATTAGTTCACCCCACTGTCCTATCTATTAATCTTGTTATCGTCAGTCAAAGCCAACATATCATACCAAGAGCCCTTTTCACTTTCCGCCTGTCACCATGCTAATGACTACACCTATGCTAATCACAGCAACAATGAATATAACATGCGATAAATGATTATTCTTTTCCTCTGTTTTTATCTTAAAACTCCTGCAAAGAATCGCAACCTCAGATCCTATAAAAGCCCAGAAAACAAGCATAAGTACATTCTCAAGCAATATTTGGCTTCCCGCTTTCTCATAGTCAAGGAATGCAAAAGGAACACGAAAAAGCAGATAATCCATCATCCCGATCCTTATAAACAACGACAGACCGATCCCTGCCGCAAGGCAAAGCAAAACCGACAAGACCATTCTCAGCTTATTTCCTATCTTTAGTTTTATAAGCATCAGCGGGATATGCATTCCAAGATGCATCCCCATGAGCACAAATGCCCAGTGCGACATGGACAGATGCATCCTTCTGGCAAAAGAAACATTTGTCATGCCATACAAAAAAGGTACTGCATGGCCGCTCATGGACATTCCGCAAAAAGCAGTAAGCACAAATGATATAAAAAGCGCTATATTTATCACCGTAGTCACAGTACGATATGCATTATACTTTCCTTTAAAAAAAGCTCTATACCATTTTCGGTTAAGGATCTGATGTAAGATCATAAGAACAGTCATGCCTATCCCGATCCACTCATGCAATACTTCACCGGTCACCTGATAAGCCATCAGAAATAACAGGAGGACAGTCATACAGACATCCACTATTCTTTTTATCATGGTATTTTGTTTTATCTGCATGTTTAGTCCTCACTCTTTCTTTACTGCAATCCTTCTATCCAGGATCTGATCTCATCCTCCGATGCTCCGGTACCAAATCTCTTCCCATCAATCCATGTACCGCTTCCTGCGTTATCTGCAAGGTTCTGACCGCTCCTTCCTATTCCACTGCTGCTTGAAGTGCAAAAGGGGATCATGGTAATACCATCAAAATTGTAACTCTCCACAAATGTATCCATAATGCGAGGTTCTTCTCCCCACCAGATAGGATAACCGATATAGATTGTTGAATATCCGTCAAGAGAGACTGCTTCGCTTCCGATCTCAGGTCTAGCGGACGGATCATTCTGTTCCTTGGTAGATCTGCTGTTTGAATCATTCCAGTTTAGATCTGAATCAGAATATTCCTGTGCCGCCTTTATCTCATATGTATCTGCTCCCGTGATACTTGCTATCTTTTCTGCAATACCCTTGGTCGTTCCTGTTGCAGAGAAATATACGATAAGAACATCACTGCCTTTAGAAGATGTATCTTCCGCCATCTTATCGGCTGTATTTGAATCGGATTCACCTGTCACTGCATCATCTGTCTGCGCTTTATTATTTTCCACGGCAACAGATTCCTGTGAACTCTCTTCCTGTACCGTATAAGCAGCATCATTTGTCTCCTGTCCTTCATTGTTTCCACATGCAGCAAGTCCCAAAGCAAATATGATCGCTGCAAGTACTGAAATACTTTTCTTCATCCTTTGCAAGCCTCCTATTTCAATTTACAGTATTCTTCATCAGATACAGCTTCCAGCCATTCATTGCTTATCTCCTCACCAGAAACTTCGATTGCAAGATGTGAGAACCATGAATCCGGTGCTGCGCCATGCCAGTGCTTTACTTCTGCCGGAATATTTATGACTTTGCCGGGAGTCATCTCTACCGCTTCCTTGCCCCATTCCTGATAATATCCTCTTCCGCCGATACAGATCAGCATCTGTCCGCCTCCGCTCTTTGCATGGTGGATATGCCAGTTGTTTCTGCATCCAGGTTCAAATGTTACATTGAATACAGGCACCTGGTCAGTGGAAACGGGTGCTAGATAGCTCTTGCCCACAAAGAACTGTCCATACGGGTTTTCATCACCTATTTCAAAGAATATCGTATTCTGATATCTGTCCTTATCTGTCAGTTCGATTACTTTCTCATTCCATACTTCTTTAGCAAGGCGGAATACTGCCCATCCCTTTGGCCATCCGACATACATGGTTGCATGAGTGATGATCGCTGCGATCTCTTCTTTGGTAACTCCATGAGCCTTGGCATTTTCAAGGTGATATATTAAAGAAGAATCCGTAATGCCTGACGCCATTAAGGAAACCACCGTTATAATACATTTAATCTTCACATCTATGACTTTCTCATTCCATACCTCACCAAACAGCACATCATCATTTAAGTGTGCAAACATCGGTGCAAACTCACCAAGCTGATCTCTTCCTGCTGTCTGTACTATCTTCTCGCTCATTGCCTTTCCTCACTTTCCTATTTTCTGATCTCCTGTCGACCATACATGTTTCTTTGTTGAATCAGTTCTCCTGTTTTGTGCCATTACGCCTGCAAGCTCATGAGGAACATACGGCTCTTCAAGATAAGCAAGCTCTTCATCTGTTAGATTCAAGTCCACGGCTTTTGCAGCTCCCTCGATGTGATGAAGCTTGGTCGCGCCTACTACAGGAGATGTTACTTTTGTAAGGAGCCATGCAAGAGACACTTCCGTCATGGACACTCCATGTTTTTCTGCTAACTTCGCAACGCGATCAATGATAATAGCATCCTGCGCGGCTGTCGCATCATATTTAAGCTTCGCATAAGCATCCTCTACAGCTCTCTTTGTATCGCCATCGCCCGGCTTTCTTGAAAGCCTTCCGCTTGCCAGTGCGCTGTATGGCGTGAGTGCGATGTTTTCCTCTTCACAATAAGGAACCATCTCGCGCTCTTCCTCGCGAAAGATCAGATTGTAATGACCCTGGATCAAAACAAATTTTGAAAAGCCTTCTTTTTCTGCCAGAGCATTAGCCTTTGCGATCTGCCATGCAAAGCAGTTTGATATACCTATGTATCTTGCCTTGCCTGCTTTCACGATACGGTTTAATCCATCCATGATATCATAGATATCAGTATTCCAGTCCCACATATGATAGATATACAGATCCACATAATCCATGCCAAGATTACTTAGGCTTGTGTCTATCATATTTTCTATATGTTTCTGACCGGTGATCCCATTTGAGATTTCTTCCGGTGTCCTGGGAAGGAATTTCGTTGCTACGACCACATCCTCACGCTTGGCAAAATCCCTGAGCGCCCTGCCGACAAACTGCTCACTGGTTCCGCTCTGATAAGCGATAGCCGTATCATAGAAATTGACGCCAAGGTCAAGACCTTTCTTTATGATCTCTCTAGAATGCTCTTCGTCGATAGTCCAGCTGTGCTGTCCTCTTGTCGCATCACCAAATCCCATACAGCCCATACAGATACGGGATACATTCAAATCTGAATTTCCAAGTTTTGTATATTTCATTGTCGCACTCCTTCCAAGTTACAGTACTTCATCGAGCCACTTTTTGATCAGGGCTTCATCGGGGCGGTTTATCTGTACACCCTTTTTCCATTTCACACTGCCACTTACATCCTTATGGAGTTCTTCATCGCTTCTTCCTACACCGCTTCCTCCTGAAGTACAAAACGGGATGATCGTCTTTCCGCTAAGATCATAGCTTTCAAGGAATGTATCGATTATCCTTGGAGCAACTCCCCACCAGATCGGGAAACCGATGATCAGCTTATCGTAAGAATCCATATCTGATACAGTACCTGCAATCTTTGGTCTTGACGAAAGATCGTTCATCTCGATACTGCTCCTGCTCTGTTTATTCATCCAGTTAAGATCATCGTCTGTATAAATTTTCTCCGGTACTATCTCAAAGAAATCTGCACCCGCTATCCGTGCGATCTCTTCTCCTACTTTTTTCGTTACACCACTTGCTGAAAACACAGCCACCAATATTTTCTCTGCCATTATGTTTCATCTCCTTTTTCAAAACTGATTAATAAATCTGTCTGCTGTTTTATCATTCTGTCTTATAAAAGCTTTAACAGACAGTTGTTTGTTAATTCAAAAATTGATTGATATACAAAATCCACACTTGCTTCCTTCATTGCCTGCCTCTGTTTGTCAGTCACTGCAGTGTAAGGATATATTCCAAACATGAACGGGAAGAATACATAGATGAAATCCTGAATCTCCTTGACTGTTTTCTCAGGGCAAAACTTTGTGAGTATCCTGCACACATTCTTTATTGATTCTCCATAAGCAACTTTAAATGACGTCAAAAGTTCAGGTCTGCTGTTCTCCTCCATGTCGTAGTTATTCATGGCAAGGAGTTTTAACAGCTGTTTTCTGTTTGCTATGGACAATGCGAGCTTTTCAGCCAGCTGCTCTTTTATTAGTTTCTCGTTATCTTTAAGAATAGAGAGCAATTCCTCATTCCATCTGACATACTCTCTTTCAAAAAGCGCCAGAAAAATCTCTTCTTTCGTCTGATAGTAGTTATATATAGTAGGTCTTGAAAAAGATGTTTCGTTTCCGATCTCTTTAAGTGTGATGTCCTTAAAGCTCATGGTCTGGTACAGTTTTTCGCAGGCGCTTATGATTTCCTCTTTTCTTGCTGCTGTTCTTTCAGGTGATCCCTTTGGCATATCCAGTCTCCTATATTTTTTATTCTGACATCGTGTCAGCTTAGATTATAATCGTGTTTTGACACCGTGTCAATATAAAAATCAAAAAAGATAGCTGCGCCGAAACACAGCTACCATTCAATCTGTTCTCGATATCTCGCTTTCACTGCTTAAGTTCCAAGATCCAATCGCTAACATTGTTTCTAACACTGTCCTGATCGTTCTGACAGTCGTATCCACGAATAGCAAGACCATCAAGGATTTTGCAAAAGAAAATGGACTTGGCTGGCGGGGTGTTTTTTGTTTTCCCCGTTCGCTTTGTCCATTGTAAATATAACACACTGATTTTAAAAGAATACACTCGAAATATACCGATTTTATACCGAAAGTATTCTGGTTTTATACTTTTTCAATGGCTTGTCTGTGGCTTGGCAGCCTGCGATACCCACCAGCATCGATGCACAAAGAACAAGTGCAGTCATCTTTATCTTCTTCATATGCATTTCCTCCCTGCTATCACGTTAATCTTTCATGATCAGTCTTAACAATTCTTCTATTACCCGGTTTAGGCGTTTATCCTTATGAACAAATACCTGCGAATAAATCGGATAATCATCACCTGCCCAGTCAATCTTCTTAAGTTTCTTTTCTCTTACTTCTGCCTCTGCTGTCATTGATGGCATAAACGCGATCCCAAGTCCGTTTGCAGCAAAGACCTTAAGTATTTCTTTGCTGCTGGTTTCCAGTTCGATCTTCGGTGTTACTCCATGCCTTGAAAAATCCTCAAGAAGCATACGCCTGAAATTACAGGTATGTGATGTCAGTAACAGTGGAACACTTTCCAGATCAGTTTCCTTTACTTTCTTCATTTTAGCGATCGGATGATCCGGTCTTGCAAAAAAACAAAGTGACTCCTTCTTCTTATAGATCATTTTAAGCTCGGGATTTTCTATAAGCGGGTTCAGAGTGTATACCAAATCCAAAGCTCCGTTCTTTAAAAGCCCCGGGAATGTATCATGATCTATAAACTGAATTCGAATATCCATTCCGGGGTATTTTTTCTTATACTCCATCAGTCTTTCCGGAAAATGTTTATAGCAAAGCGACTCCGACACACCAATCTTGATTATACCAGAAGGGATCTCTGCAGCAGAAACATCTAAGAGCATCTGCCTTTGAAGCTGCAGCATCTGCTCTGCATAGGATATGAGTTTTTCTCCCTCACTGGTAAGAACAAGTGACTTTCCCAACCTCTCGAAAAGAAGACATCCAAACTCTTCTTCCAATAGTTTGATCTGCGTTGTGACAGTTGACTGGGCGTATCCCAGCATGTTGGCTGTGGCTGTAAAACTCCCGGTTTCAACAATTTTCAAAAAGGTCTCAAGCTGTGTGTTATTCATACCGGCCTCCTGTTCGTATCAAATATTTTGATGATTATAATCTTTTATTTCAATTTTACTGATACATCTTTTGATGCTATTATACATTTAAAGACAGACGAAATCAAGTCATTTACAGAAGGGAAAAGAGCTATGAGCATTGAGGTTAATAATCTGACCAAGATATATAAACAAAAAAAGCACCAGAAAAAAATAGCGGTTGATAACATCTCTTTTACCATTCCGGAAGGAGAGATTGTCGGATTCATCGGACCTAACGGAGCGGGAAAGTCTACGACCATAAAAATGATGACAGGGATCCTCACTCCCGATTACGGTTCTATTTCCATAAACGGTATGTATTTCAAGAAGAACCGTAAAGAGATAATGCTGAAAACCGGCGTGGTTTTTGGACAGAAGAGTGTTCTGTGCTGGGATATACCGGTTATTGATTCCCTGAAGCTGTTTAGGGATATGTACCGGGTAACTCGTGAGGTTTTTAAAGAAAACATGGATGCTTTTAACGCGATCCTCGGACTCGATGAGTTCATAGATCAGCCTCCGAGACTGTTAAGCCTCGGCCAGCGAATGAAGGCAGATCTTGCAGCATCACTTATCTATAATCCGGATGTCCTTTTTCTGGATGAACCCACCATCGGAATAGATGTGCTATCCAAGGAACGTATCCGCCACTTTATCAAAAAGATAAATGAAGAGAGGCACACCACCATCATCCTGACTACACATGATGTTTCGGATATCGAGTCGCTGTGCGAGAAGATGATCATTATCGACAAGGGGTCTTTAATATATGACGGCACCCTTCCACAGTTAAAAAGTGATTACAGAACGACTGATCTTGAAGAGATCATAAAAAAGATTTACCTGGCAGGAGATAAGAGATATGAGAAAATATGCTGATCTTGCAATGATCGGAATAAAAGAGCATACGGCGTATTTAAGCTCGGTATGGGCGAATTTTCTGGCAAAGGTCGTATACCTTTATATGCAGTTTGCTTTGTGGAATGCATTGTTTGCATCAAACAAAGGCAGCAATATCCCGCTTAGTCACAATGAAACCATCAGGTATATCATTGTAGCCACCATTATTTCCACATTTATGGAATGTGACGTTATCGGGTGGATCAACGGTCAGATCCAGTCAGGTGATGTGGCTAATCAGCTGATACGTCCCATTGACTATAAATTCATGATATTTGCCAGACATATTGGAACGAGCATGGCAAGATTTGTGATATATACCATTCCGTTAATGATACTGATCTGTATCTTTTACGATGGAGAGCTTTTCTACAAAAAGCAGCTGGCCTGCGGGATCCTATCCATAATACTTGCATATATGATCCAGTTTTTATATTCCCTGATCATAGGACTGATGGCTTTCTGGCTGATCGTGACCTGGCCGCTTAACATGCTTCTTGCAGCGATCTATAAACTGCTGTCCGGTTCATGGATACCGGCTGCAATGTTTCCGGGACTTCTCACAAAGATAAACATGTTTCTTCCGTTCAGGGCAATATATGCAATTCCGGTTACTATCAACACAACGCCGATGTCTGCGGAGAGTATCAGAGAAAGTCTAAGCATTCAGCTTTTTTGGGTTGTAGCTCTGTTTTTAATATCTGAAGCCGCCTGGGTGGTTGGAAAGAATAAACTTGTAGTTCAGGGAGGATGACTTATGTATCTGTTAAAGATGTACAGACATTTCGTGATCATATATATGAAGGGAAAACTGGCTTATCATTTTTCTCTTGTTTTTGAACTGATCGCCAATACGATCCAGATAGGGGTATACTTTGCCGGATTCATGGTTATATTCCATAATTTTGGCAACATAGCAGGCTGGACACAAAACGAAGTGCTTTTCATGTTTACGACCAGCTGGCTTACCTATAGCCTTAGCTGCTTCTTTTTCTGGAGTCCCATGAAGGATATGGGGCAGCTCATCCGAACCGGAAAATTCGACCTGTATCTCACAAGGCCCATCGGTCCCATGCTGTATATGGTCCTGCAGCAGTTCCAGTATACTTTTATTCCGCGCCTTGCTCTGTCCGTTTTTTTCTGGATTTACAGCATGTCAAAGCTTTCCATTAAATGGACGACAGGTACTCTTGTATTTTATGCGGTAAACATGATCTCTTCATTTGTAATATTCTCAGCGATCACTGTGTTTACGGGTTCCATAAGCTTTTGGACAATAAAAAGTGAGGAGATAGTATCACTCCTCACAAATAACAATCATGGGTTAAAAAACTATACGGATTATCCGATCACGATTTACGGCAAGGGAATTGGATTTTTGCTTACATTTGTCGTTCCATATGCATTCACGGGCTATTACCCTGTGGGGAATCTTCTTGGAAAAGATCTGGCTCACCCAGAATATGCTTATCTGTCGCCTTTTATCGCACTAGTTACGGGAGTTGCAGCTTATTTCCTCTGGAGTATTGGCCTAAAGCATTATAATAGCGCAGGAGCATAAGAGATGGTCGGCAGATGATGCCGACCATTCGTTTTAACTTCAAATATAATATACCATCATATCTCCAATCTCATCTGCAGATCCAGCCAGCTTTTCTGCTCTGCCTCATGGATTACATCCCCGGGCTGACTGTTCCCGATCAGGAAAGGTGACTTTGGATCGTGCTTCGTCATATTCTCTCTCACAAGTGCTGCATTCGTATTGGCATAACAGTACCTGCAAAGATGGCCGCAAGTGTCATATGCCCCGATATCGGTTCCCAAAAGGCAGGCGCATTCATTGTTTCTCTGATTCCTGCTTCGTTTAGGAACATCGAGTCTTGCATGGAGAGCAGTCTCAAAAGTCTTTACCGTCATGCAGCCGGAGCAGTCTGCACCGTAGGCTTGCAGGTCATTTCCCTCCGCACATGGTCTGACGGTCATATCATGCCTTTTCGCGATCTCAATAAGAGCTTTGCCGATCTTCAGTCTGTCCTTCTTAAAAACCTCTCTGGCCTCCGGGAAGTTCCGCTCCACCTTCTTATAGATATCGATAAAGCTAATCACGCAGGTCTTAGTATATCCTGATAACGTTTCAGCCATATGCTCAAATTTATCTATATGCCAGTCCACTGAATGCTTATCATCCACAAAGATCGGATCATATCGCCAGCCAACACTGTCTACACTGACGATATCAGAAAGCTTCTTAAAGTCTTCCATCACTTTCTGTTTATCCGGCACATTAGACTCGATATCTTTCCCATACGGCGTAATGGTAACGAACCAGTATTGTCCGTAAAGCTTCAATGCATCCATATGCTGCAACATCGGTGCCGGATTCTTCGTACAGAATACGATCAGGTCAACAACCTCCGGGGACAGGCTGTACCTGGTCACCTGAGACGGATTGTAGGGATTACGCACCAGCACAAAACCTTCTTTTATTCGATTTATCAGCCACTCATGGTAGAATGCCGGTATGTCCGTACGCATCCCCGTATTTATGATCATGAAATCACTTCCTTAATTCATCTATTACCGTGCCGATATCCCCATCGATACAGATGGCCTGCTCTCTAATATCCTCAGGACATACTGCTTCACCGAAATTTAAGCAGGCATATACCGCTTTTTCATTTGCCAGCGTCATCTGCCAGAACGGATACTTTATTATTACGGGCGTATTAGCTCCTACTCCCAATTCAAGATAAAGAACATGAAGATTCTCATGTCTGCTAATAAAATCAGAATATGCTGCAGATGCCCTATGCCATCCTTCATCTTCGACAAAAGAATCATCAGCTCTCAAATTCATTGTCATATCAGAGCCGTCATCAGGACACTTTGGAATCAGCTCAGAAGGAATTTCCATCAGTAGCTTACCATCAATCGGTACCTGAAATACTCCCTGATCATCTCTTACAAAACCTTGTGCTTCCATAGCTTTCATTACCCACTCTTCATTATCAAAGGTTTTCTGAATAGCAGGATTCACGCTCTGAAACAAACCATAATCACCCTGAGTATAGAACAGTCTTTTCTTGTCAAAACCTGCTCTTTGAAACTGGTGATCTACATTTGTTGTGATAACAAAATAATCCTTATCGAAAACCATCTTAAGAAGATCCCTATACACTGGCTTTGGAGCATCAATATATCTGTTAAAATAAATATGTCTCGCCCACCAGGCCCAGCGGATTTCTTCACTCGGAAACGGATAGAATCCACCCGAATACATATCTCTTATTCCAAATCTTTTGGCAAAGTCATAGAAGTATTTTTCAAAACGCTTGCCGCTATATGTTAAGCCAGCAGATGTTGATAGTCCCGCTCCTGCTCCAATGACAATTGCGTCTGCTTCCTTGATTTCATGCAAAAGCCTTTTTATTTGCTCTTCTTTGCTTTCCTTACCATAGGACATGCTTGTAGTAAAGTATCTCACAGCATTCATTCCTTTCCCTATAGTTTCCTGATAACCATTAGGCATATCATCATATAAGTTTTTCATAAATGGTCTTATCTTCGTCTTTGAAAACATTGAATATCACCCTTTCTATCTTATCAGGATTTTCACTGATCCAATCTGATACAGTCTTAACCGCAATCTCGGCAGCCTTTTTGTTTGGAAAACGAAATACTCCTGTTGAAATACAGCAAAAAGCTACGCTCCTAAGACCATTTTCCGCACACATATCCAAAGTGTTTCTATAGCAGTTCTCCAAATCCTTTTCCAATTCAGGAGTAAGTTTGTATTGGACAATTGGTCCTACTATATGAATAACTTTCTTTGTCGGAAGATTATACGCATCAGTGAGCATTGGAACGGCAGTAGTCTGTTCATAGTCTCTTCCATATCTGATTCGAAGTTCATTCATCTGCCTGTAGCACTCAGCTCTTAATTGCACTCCTGCAAAAGTATGGATGCAGTTCGCGATACTCCTCTGAATCACACATCTGTGACTCCGCATCGATAGAAGTATCGCTACAGACGAAAAAATCGTCGTAGCTCTCGGTTTTGTTACCCTTTATGAAAAGATGGCATTTGCTCTCTTCCCCCTCTTGTGTTACATAAACCCTGTCTATAATACTCTTAATAACACCGATCACCACTTCCGGCTCTTTGCCCTTAACCAGCTCTTCAAAATGATTCGCTGTATAAATGATACCTTCAAGATCCTTTAAGTGCTCAGACTGTTCCATATTCTGAGCATCAAGCTTGTGTAATACCCTTTTCTTTTCTTCAATTTCTTTTGCGATCTCATCAATGTCAGCCTGAATATATTGTCTCGTGCTATCAGTTGCGGTACGAAGCGACTTTACCTGCGCCTTTATACTCTTTTCAAGCTTTTCAATGGCTTTCTTTAAACTCTCAATATCTTTCTCAGTTCCATTGCTTTTCAGCAAGCTCTTGATTTCATTTTGGATTTCTTCAATATAGTCTTTACCTCCGCTATCTGATAAATGAGATAAACGCTCTACAATGTATTCATCCATTTCAACTCCACGAATAGCTTGAAATCCGCAAGGTCCTTTTCGTATGGCATTAGGGCAAGCATATTTAAACCTTGGTTTCCCATTGGTAAACCGATTGCTCTCAGGAATGACATTGAGTTTTCTATGGCAAAGTGGACAATATATTAACCCTGCCAATAAAGCGTTTGTTGTCCTATGTGGCCGATTATAATTATCAGCAATTTCTTCTTTTATATTCTGTGCTTCAATCCAATCCTCAGAAGAAACAAAACCCACATGCCTCCCAGGAGCGACAATCCAATCCTCCATTCCATTAAGAGTAGTTAGGCGTGTAAATTCAGGTCTAAGGAATGTCGATTCATCCGATTCTTCTTTAGTCTGCTCTGTTCGGTTATAAACTGAGATTCCATGTACACCATCATAATCTTCTTTATCGCCGTATATATTACACCCTGCATTAAAGAAATATTGATATGCATTTTCATCAGCAACGCAGTAAACCGGATTACGTATTATATCCTTGACGGCTAAACTCGTAAATGATGCGCCTGTCTTCGTTCGATAACCTTCCTCATTCAGTTTGGTCGCTGTAGCATTAAAGCCTCTGTTATCCAAAAACAACCTAAAAATATATTGTACTAAATCTCTTTCTTCAGGAATTGGAACCAGATATGTATACGAATTTTTACTCCTCCCACGCCCTTGCTTGGATCTTTCCGTTGTGAAACCAGTTGGGGTAATGCCCCCCATCCATCTTCCATCTTTTGAAAGCTCAGACAAGTTATCCTGAACGCGCTCTGTTATTATATCTCTCTCAAATTCCGCGATCATACCAAGCATCTGGATCATCATCTTGGAATTGCTGTCTTTGGTGTTCAGATTGTTGGAGCTGATCAACAACGCAACATTATATTTATTCAGAAAGTCTATCATGTTGGTGAGATCCGACATCTTACGACTTATACGATCAAGCTTGTAACACACGATTGCTCTGATCTTCCTGCGCTCCACATCATGGATCATCCTCTGAAAATCAGGTCTGTCCGAATAAAAGCCGCTCTTTCCTTCATCTTCATACACTTCGTATTCGTAATCCTCCGGAAGGTTCAGATGCAGCCTGGCATATTCTTTGCAATACTCTTCCTGATTAGCTATTGAATCACCCTTATGTGTGACTTTAGATTTTCTGGCGTAGATAACAACTTTTCTGTTATCCTCAGCTTCCGGTACTTTTTTTCTCATATTATCACCCTGAATATGTTTTCTTTATCCAAATCTTGTACCCCCCCCCTTTTAGGTATTAAGATAAAGAGTTTTTCATTCACACACATTATAATCCGTAACAAAAAAATAGGCAATCTTTTTTTCGACTACCCATTTTGAACTATTACAGTTTCTGTTTCTTTTCTTCAAGCATCTTGTATAATTCATTCAGCTCATCTTCATTTAATTCTTTTAATGTTTCGCGTAATAAAACGACTTTTTTTCTGTTAAATATAGCCACATATTCATCACTGTACTTTCCATAATGTATCACACATTCAAGATGGAGTTTATCTTCTTTCTTCATATTTCGCCCCGCGCATCTTTAAAACTCAAACTATAGTCATATAACTAACAGCGCGGCTTCGCGGTGTCGAAAAAACACCGCAAAGTCCACCCCCTACAGCGGGGCGGGGCGTCGTTATAGAGTCCGCCCTAAACTCCAACTTTTATCTGTGAAATAAAATATTTAAGTATTACCATTTGAAAATGGATGATATGCTTCATCTGGAACACTATCCAGCCATGAAACTATCAGATTACTGTGTGCAGCATCCTCGGTTTCAATGCTAAATATTATTTCTTCGTCCTGATCCATTTCAATGCTGATCCATACACATTCTTCAGTCACTTGCTGAATCTTACCAAAAGAAGCAATTCGATCATGAAGATAGTCATAAATGGTTCTGAACCTATATAACCTTGTAACGTCATAAGTTCCAAACGTAATCTCTTCAATCTTCTTAACGTGTGACATAATCGCCTTAAGACTCCTATACAAGTACTTATACTTTTTATCTTTACACTTGCTAAGAATCCTTATTGCTTCTTCACAAATATAAAAGAAACTCACTACATTGTCTTCATGAATCATTTCAAACAAAACAAAATATAATTCTCGTATTTTCATATCCTTGGTCTCCTTTCACTTGGTCAATTACTTCTCAATATTTTTCTCGCTCATACGCATCACTCCTTTCATCATCAACAAACTCATCGAATTCATCTTCAACATTGTAATTAATTGTTCCAAGTTGCCTATCAATATGATCTAATTCCAGACCCAATTCTGGCTTCGGTGCTGAAATCTTTCCGCCCCGTTTCTTCTTCTGTCTTGCCAGAGAATCCACTGCAGATATTTTTATTTGCTCAGCTGCATATTCACGATATGCCTTCTCGGCAATATCCGAAGATAAAAACTCGGAAAGATTTTTCCTCATTTCAATAAATTCTTGTTTTTCTTTTTCAAGTTTCCGTTTTCTTGTTTCAATTTCTTCCATGTATTCATCAAAAAGGACTTCTGCTTCATCAATCATTTCTTTAGCTTTTTGTTCTGAGTCTGCCAGGGTGCGCTCTGCAACATATTGCGCTGTCGATAGGTGTTTTCGATGCTCGTGTATATATTTACGATCCCATCCATGTTCTTTCATTTTTTCCTCGATGCGAGAGTTAACAGACTCACGAAATTTCTGAAGGGCGGTATAGACTTCTTGATCATCTTTTCCGTCACCTTTTTTCTTCTCTGTCACGAATCCCATTTTTGCCAGGCCTTTATTATCAGATATTCTCCAAGGTACACCCCTGCTTTCATTCTCAGTAAAAATCGAATACCTAAAATCAAGATGTGGTGTTCCGTTTGGTTCGTCTGCATGTATAATCAACCCGTGTACTAAAATATTCGAATACTTTCCTGCAGCAATCTCCTCCGCAACTTCTTTTAGAATCTGTATTGCTTCTTGGACCTTAGGATCAGTATTTAGATGTTTTTTCACATATGAAGCTGCTTCTTTTTCTTTACCCTCGAGTCTATATTGTCTCCAGACTTTTACATCAAAATCGCTGTCCGTAACGCCCAAATCATCCCGGTTACCAATCTGTATAACATCAGAATGAAATGGTTTTTCTTTCTTGTCACCTTTTCCAAAACATGCTCTTCCGTCTTCAAGCGCCGCAACATAATCATCCTCATAATCTTTACGACGATCCCTACGCTTCTGAAGCGAGTTATAGCTTCGAATGAACGGCCTTGCCGTATCATTAAGATGCTTCCTGTCATCGCCACAGTCATAAATGACGATATTGTACGGTGCTAGACTCTTCTCCGCAGAGAATGGTGTGTATGACCGTCGACTATGCTCTTCCGAGCACTTCCCCATGGAATTGGATATGGTATACGTTAGTTTTTCAAACATCACCTATTTCTCATCTCCTCCTTATGGATTACTCGTATTACATCTGCCTCATTACAAGGGTGACTTTGTCACACCTTGCTCAAAGTAAGGTTTGACCCCCCTACGGTGCGTCAAACCTTACTTTGAGCCCCTGCGGGGGGCTAATCTACATCACAGTTTTTTCACATTTGACGAAATGAATTCGTCAAATGTTTTCGGCGTGATGCTCGGAAACTGATCACACAGCATCCGACCAAGCTCTTCATACATTTTCTTCTGCTCAGCCTTCTGCTTACGTTTAATTTCCTTGATCTTTTCGAGTTCTGCTTTGATCTGCTCCTCATACGATAAAGCCATTTTGATATCTCCTTTCCGTAAAAAAATAAAAAACCCGAATCAACAACACAGTAAATAAATTACTGTGGTGTCGATTCGGGCGACTATACGCGTCGTTATCCGGTCGTGGCTATTCCGACTTGAGCCACACGCTTTCACTTTACGGCCTTCATTGAAATTTAATGGAGAACCCAATTACTTTTTAGCACATAAAAAAGTGAAAGTCAACAGGTTAATTCGTATAAATTTTTGCTCATATATATTATATATATGGAAAGAAAAATTTTTTACTCCTTTTACACCTTAGAACTTATCTTTAATCATTATCCCCACGTATATATTTTAACATTTCTTCCGGATTCATTCCCGATATCTCATCAAACTCATCTTCGTCCTCTGGATTATACTCATCTTCATCCTCAAAATCATCATAGTCATCTTCTTCTACAACAACCTCTTTTGCAAGCTCCATTTCCAGCATCGTCCACTCAAACTCTGCATCATCTTCATCAAGAATATCCAAGGTATCATCTTCTATCGCGGATTCATCGATGAAGTAGTCATCTCCATATAAATCAGGATAATATGACGAATTAATTCTCAGTGTTTCTTCTCGATCAACCTTCGTGACCGGTATGAAATCTTTCCCTTCAGGATCCGGTGCAAATGATTCATATGTTTCGACATATCCACATTCAAAGATGAGATACATCTTGCTCTCACGATACCTTATATATGGTCTCGCGATAGCCCAAAGATAATCACCATATAGTTCGCTTATACTATCAAAGGAGAACAACGAAAAGTCAATTTCCATGATGCGACTCATCATGTCACGATCAGTTTTTTCTCCGAACCAGTCAGATATTATTACTTCGCTTTTCTTCCATTTATCTACAGAAGTTCCTACAAAAGCGATGTCCCTATCATAGCACACAGTGAAGAATATATGTCTGCCATATACTTTACGAAAAAGTTTATAAATGTCATACGCCTTTTCATTTCTAAGACGAGGATTCCCGGTAAGAAGTACAGATACGAACCTCAGCCTACGAAAACGTCCACCCATCTTTAGCATTGCAATTTCTTGGCATTCTGCTAACAGTTTCCTATCCTCGGCTCCGAAATACCGAAGACGATCGGATCTTTCATAAAGAAATTCTTTCCACTCACACGTATACTCCACATGAATGGGAAAATTCAACATCAGAAGTATTTTTTCAAGAGAATCTGCCCAGTTGTTGATATCAAATGCATAAAATTCGTCTATAAAGTCATCAACAACCATCTGACCGATCCTCCTTTCTTCAATCTCACTATTACGTTATGCCCGGTTTAAGAGCCTCTTTATTTTGTCTTCGTATGATACACCATCTATACTATCTTTAAAATTTCTCGTAGCCTCGAATGTTGCCCGTATGTAATCATCTTTTGATGTGCAACCTGTAGTAAAAAGATTATACATATATTCGATACCACCACGAACATAATCATTAAACGTTTCTATACATTTCTGAAGTTCTTCTTCCTTCTCAGGATTGGCATCATATCTGAACGCACGATCCAGCCGTTCCTCAGTTGTGATGTTTTCGTCATCGAGCAAAGTAATCAAACGATACAGGAAAACGCATTCTGCACGGTGCGTGGAGAATGCATCCGCATATATTCTTGCCCTGTCACTTGACTCATTATCTCTTCCCTCTTTTTTTGAATATAAGTAGCCGAAAACAGCAGCATTCATGTACACATCAATATAATCGTTATAGAGTTTTGCATCCTTCACCAAAAACTTAAGATGGGTAGCATGTTTTCCCGTTATGTTTAGGTCATCCTCAAAAAGCCTTGTAGCTTTATCCTTTTTTGCCATAACAGTCGCCTCCTAACTAATCGTTGAATATGTATCACTGTGCTTTTCAAGTGTATACATTTTGTTTACTTTATCCAGAATAACCGTTTCCGCATATCGCCAGTCCTTCTTCATCACAAACATGATGACCTGCTCCGCAACTTTCGGCAATTCTCGTGAAATATTCTTAATATGCTCTTCATCCGCATTAGAGAACGGAGCATCCAAAATCAACGGGTATGGTTCATTCTCCAATTTGTCTTCACCAACCTTAAGTGTCTTATCCTTTGCGAGATCTACCAAACCAGCAATAAACGCAAAGTTTTTAACTCTGATCAAGCCCTCCGATTCACCGGAAATAACCTTTTCGTGTGTCTCGGGAATTACAGAATATAATACGGTCTGATACTTCTCGTTTATTTCGAGCATTCTTTCGCCATGATACATTCTTTGGAATATCACATTGACATGCTCTTGAAGTTCGGAACGAATCTTACTCTCTTCATCATTATAGTAACCCTGTATCCACTCCTGAATTTTGATGGCATATGCCAAGTATCTTCTTATTTCTCTTCCCTTGTCAGATTTTGCAATAAGAGTATCGTAAATCTTCTTAAACCTCTCCTTTCGGCTCTCAGCTTCCGCAATCTTTGCAATGGCAAGTTCTTTCGCTTTAGTCTTATCCTTAAGCCTTGTCTTTACATCATTGAGCTCAATCTGATACTTCTTTGCATCATCTTTTCCTTCGATCTGCTGCTCTATATCAGCTATTTCTTCCTCCCATTCCTGGATGCGATTCTTAAATCGTAAAATATCCGCAATTCTGGACTGAATTGTCTGGAAAAATCTATCGTTTGCATTTATCTTGTCATATTGCTGAATATCTTTCTTAAAATTCTTAATAGTGGTGCCAATAGATTCCGGCGGAACGAATTTTATCTGCTCCATCAAATGTTTGTATGCATCATTTCCATCAACAATATCTGCTCCACACAGGCATTTTCCATTTTTTATAAGTTCCTTAATAGTATTGGCTGTGACATCGGAAATACCTTTATCGTCAACCTTTGCTTGTTCAAGAAACTCCATAGCCTGACGATATAATGGCTGCGCAAAAAACCAAACAGCGTCATCTCCAAATAGCATCGGAAATTCTGAATAGATTTTTTCAAGAGCGTCCTGTTCACTTTTTATATCACGTGCCAACTGATCCTTTCGTTTCTGCAGCTCCGTGGTCGTTTGTAAATCCCTTATCTTACCTTCAAGGACTTCCCTTCGCCTTTCGTAATTGTCGATCTCGCTTTCTGCGTCATCCTTGATCTTCTGCTGATATTCACGCGCCTCTTCGGCAGCTTGGATTTCATCAAGTGCCTCTGTGGCTTTTGAATCATCATTCTTCTTTAGATCCTCGTAGAAGGATCCTATAACAGTGGTCTTTGATTCCTCTTTCCCAAGATGCTTTATGGCATTGTCCAGCACCGTAAGACCCAAAAGCCCCTTTACAGAAGCAGACAAATCTTTTCTCTCAGCTACATTCTGCACACGCTCTGTATCAAAGAAGAAATATCCCGAAAGATCCTCAGGAAGAATAAGGTTTATTACGCTCTTCATGTCCTTATCCTTTTCAATGTATCCTGTCTTTCCCGTAGATAAATCCTTAAACGTAACCTTTAACTGCGAATCACGATGTGTAACCGTTCCATTTACCTTCAAGTAGTCTTGCTTTCTCGTGATTGTATAATCACGTCCCTCGTGCTCAAGGACGATTTCTACAAGAACCTCTATCGGATTGTCTCCATTATACATAGCTGAAGACAGCTCCAGGTTAAGTAGAAAATCCGGGTTATCATTAAAGATAGCCTTATCATAAAAACACCAATTGAACATCTGAAGAAGAGTTGTCTTACCAAAAGTATTATCACCCAGAATAATTGTTACGTTTTTCTGAGGATCACACGAAAATGTAATCTGGTTTTCTCCCTTAAACTGTCGGAAGTTTTTATACCTAAGAGACTTAATTAACATCTTTTGATCCCCTCCCTACACCAACTTGCCATCAACGCCATCTTTGATTGTCTGCTTTATCTTTTCAACCATGTCGTTGTAGCCATAATTCTTTGTTTTGGAATTTTCATCTTCCAGGCGCAAAATCTCAAACTTGATCTTATCAAGTTTCTTCTCATTGGTCTCCTGATCATTGTTAATACTCATCGGTTCCGTCCTCCTCTTCAAGATTGATTCCGTAGTTTTCTATCAAACTATAAATATATTCGTCTGCTACACTCGTATTCTCTGCAAGGTCTGCAAAATCCCGCATCCTTACAATCTCCCGTTTAACTAATGATTGAGATAGCCTAATGGTCTCTTCATCATAAGCATCTATGCTATCTATAGGTAATGGCGATACCACAAAGTCATATATATCTGAGTGGGTTTTCCCTTTGTATTTTCTAAGCACTCTGCCTCGCCTTTGTATATATTCTTTTGGATTCGTGCTGCTTGCAAGTATGAATGCTTTATCTATACTCGGAATATTTACACCTTCATCCAAGCATCGAATCGCTATCAAAACCTGAAGTGATTCCCCTTCATCAAACTCTGTTTTTAATTTCTCTCTTAACTCTGCATCTTCTTCAGAAGTGAACTTCGCAACTTTCATTTGAAGCTCATTTCCTAATAGTTTTGTCACGATATCGACCTGTTTCTTTTCCTCTTCCGGTGGCTTATCTTCATCATAATCAATATCTCGCATCGTTGTAGCCCCACAGTATACAAGAATATGATTATCCTTAGTGTGCTTTTTCATTTCATTAATAAGCTGCTCCACCTTTTCCCTTGCGGACGCTACTAATCGAGCTCTTTTGATAAGAAGCATTTTTGCATAATCACTTGGCTCATTATCCTTGCAGGACATCATGGCTTTCGCTATTTGCTTTGAGAGATCCAGATATGATTCCAATTCTTCATCCTTAAAGCTGATTAGTATCGGATGATAGTAATATCGGACAAGCATATCATTATCTATCGCTTCCTTAAGCGTATACTCAATGCACTTCTCTCCGAAATAATCAAAGAGTTTTTTTGTCCCGGCATCATCACCATGTCTTTCAAGAGTGGCAGATAATGCCAAACGATACGGTATTATTTCATCAAGATACTTGCTTGTCTTCTCAGCACCAAAATTATGTGCTTCATCAACCACAAGAACAGCCTGAGATTTAACATGAGCAATTGTCTTCTGAACAAAATCCGAAATATATGTATCATTCGTAAAAATTGCGCACATATACTCCGAAACTCCAAGTTCCAATGACAAACACGCATCTTTTAAGCGTGATTTCCACTTTTTCTGACTGGATGCAGAGTGGCATATCACCGGCTTCATTCCAAAAGCATTGATATCTTCTACCCACTGTGTAACAAGATGCTGATATGGACATACTATAAAAATTGCCAAAGGAGCCTTGCGTTCGGAAAATAATCTGGCAATCGCCGCCAAACCTGTGTATGTCTTTCCGGTTCCTGTAGCCATATCAAAAATACCAACAAAGTTATTTGCTGCCCAGTTGTTAATAGCATCTTCTTGATACTTTCGAATTTTTACCCACTTGGGTACAGCAGGTTCATCCTTTGTTAGTTCTTCTTTATCAGGATCGACAGAATCCTTTTTCTTATCTATGACCTGTTGTTCAACCTCGGCATCCTCATGATCTATAGTGTTACTCTTCCTATACTCGAAGAGCCTCTCCTTTGCTGCCTTTGGGAAGTCCATGACAGTCATACGTGGTTCATAGTTTTCCCAGATTGCCTTAAAGGATAGTTGTTTGTTCATAACCCTTCTGGCATCTGACCCGCCTTCCCACGACTTAAACACATCTATCGACTCACAGTTATGCATAAATGCAGTGATGCTTTCATTCATCGAACCCGAAAAAGCTATAATATTTCCTTCTTCATCATACATTAGACCAACTTTTTCATGGTACATGCCTATGTGATTACTATCTTCCAGAACAGCTATTTTAATTTCAAGAATTCCGGCGGCAATTAAGTTTATTAGGTAATTCAATCGCCTTTCTTCAAAGCTACCCTGTGGAACAGTAATAGCTTCAAGTAGTCTCTCTTTAATCACTTCGTCTCTGAGTTTTATTCCTGTCTCTATTGCCGCAACGTCATCCTCTGACAGTTTAGGCGACGCTACCAGTTCTATAGTTCCTCCGTTCTTTACTAAACCTGATATCCCATCGGAAATCTCTATCAACGCCGATGACGAAAAAAAGCCAACAGCTCTCTGGTACTTTTTGGCGCAGCGAAGTAAAGGTGTATAGAATTCACCTACGATATCATCTTGCAGAGATCTGTATTCTTCTTTAATCTCGATATCTGTAAAGTTCACGCCACTCACTCCTTATATATTCTCTTCTATATAATCCAGTGCTTCCTTAAGCTGCATAAAATCTACATCAGACGTAAAATAATTCACGCTGAATCTAACCGTCCCTGCAGGGAATGTATGCAAAAACTCATGTGCCAATGGAGCACAATGCAAGCCTGTTCTTACTGAAATCCCTTGTTCATTGAAAATGGTTCCAGCACTATCACTGCTTATACCCTCTATCAAACATGAAACAATGCCAACATAGTCTCTTCCTTCAACATTTCCTATCACCTTAATGAAGTCATATTGCTCAAACAATGCGAGAAGTCTTTCTCTATTATCTGCTTCTTTTTTTCGAATTGCGTCTATGCCTTCTTCTCGAATCCATTTCAAGGATGCATTAAGCCCAGCAATACCGACAATATTTAGTGTCCCCATCTCGAATCTTTCAGGAATGCTTTCCGGCATATCCTGATTAGCGGATTCAAAACCGGTTCCTCCGAATATGACCGCAGGCAATTTTAGATCTGGCTTCATGACAAAGCCAGATATTCCCGTTGGACCATAAAGAGTCTTATGCCCGGCAAAAACTGCAAAGTCAAATGCTTCTAAACCCACATTACAATCTACCAATCCTGCACTTTGAGCCATATCAACTACCGTAAGCGCACCGTATTTTTTTGCGCAGGCGAATATATCTTCTACCGGCGAAATAAGACCCATCACATTGCTTGCGTGGCTTACTATGACAGCATCCGGCTTCACAGCATCAAACTGATATCGAATCTTTTCCAAATCATAATTAAGATCCTCATCTACTTGTAACTGAAGAATCTTTATCCTATCCTCAAATGCATGAAGTGTTCTGGTAACCGCATTATGTTCAAAGGGGCTGATGTAGATGTTTCTTGCACCGCCTTTGATTATTCCCTGAAGGATTATGTTCAGGGCAATGGTTGCGGTAGGCGTGAACACCACCTGCTTGGCTGGACAGTGCAATAACTCCTTTACCCTAGCTCTTGTATCAGCAATCAGGCTTCCGGCATTTTGTGCCAGGGCATACTGACCCCGTCCAGCACTTCCACCGCTCTCTCGGTAGAACTTATCCATATATTCATAAACACATTCCGGTTTCGGAAATGTGGTTGCGGCATTATCAAAATATGCCATCAGACCGCCTCCTTTAGCAAAGATCCTTCAGTATCTCCATAAGGACTTGCCTCTTCTCCTGATCAGACATAGCTCTACCCATTGAATCCAAAGCTGCTGTAACCTGATTATGCAGCAATTTTCCTTTTTGGGTATCCTCTACCCGGTCAAACCGTTTTGTTACTGCATTACCATTTTCATCGGTAAAAACTATCTGGTAAGCCGTTCCCGGATTAACATCTTTACCCTTCTTACCTGTTGCTTTAAACGCTTCAGCTGTAGCCTTGTATACTTCTATATTCTGTAAAAACAGTTCTTTTACCTTTTCATCCCAGTCTTCTAATCTGAGATCCGTAGCTATTTTTGCAAGGTTCGTTATTGTCTGATAGTCATCGTTTGTTACGTTTTTGAACAATGCAAGCATCCTCTCTGTTCCATCAGAGAATAATTGCTCATATACCGCCGGATCAAGTTTTTCACACCAATCCTTTATTACTGAAGCCAACGACATTTTCTTGATATTTGCTTTGTTCCCACGGAGCACAAAAGTACCTTTTACAGCTTCAGCCAGCACTTTTGTACTTTCCATAAGGTAGGTATCATAAAAAGTCTTGACTTCCTTGATGCAGTCAACCAGTTCCTTATCCTTTTCTCCAAAAATCTTAGGCAACTTCTTGAACAGAAGCTCATTTCCGCTGGTATTTACTTTTAGAAGCTTCAAGTAATCTATATATTCCTTGCATATCCTTTCGCCGTCCGGTGCATTGTGGCTCTCTTTTGCATACTTTGGTAATGCCATATACCAACGACGCATCGCAGATACCACATAATCATATGAATTGGATCCTCTTTCAGCATCAACGATGTACTCTGAAAACAGTCCATCCAGCTTCTTAACAAATTTCTCTTTATCAGCATCCCAATCCAAATATGACAGGTTAAACATCTCAGGTTTTGCATTGATCTGTATCAATACATCTGCTGATAAAGGCACCTGCCCAAACTGATCAGATAGTATCACCTCACGCTTATAGTTATGTATTACCGCCGCAAGATAGATTGGAATCACACCACTTCGTAAGCCGATATGTCCTTCCGGGGACTGAAGCCTTCTATACAGTTCCGCAAAAGATTTCCCTTTTCCCTTCCTGGCTTCGAGAATAAAATCTTCTATGGTTTGCAGCATGGTATCCATATGCTCTACAGCTTGAGGTCTAAGATTCAATGACGGCAGACCATTCTTTTCTTCCCATATACCCGTTCGGATCAGGGTGCTTCTCATGATAGATACTTCCTGACCGGATCCTGTTAATCCAAGGTTCGGTTCTAACTCGTTTCTCAAAAGTGCCGTTACGATCTTGTTCCTGCTGTTACCTGCCATCGCAGTGATATCATTCTTATTAATCGCCTCGTTATTTATCACCGGTGTCTGTGAGAAAATCTCATCACAAATAAGGGACATCTGCTCTGACAGCACGGATTTTCTGCTGATTTCAAGCTCTTCCCCCTGATAAATATACTTTGATTTATAATCTTCAGGTCTTGTATAACCTCTCATAAAGGTTCCGATTACTTCTCGAAGATCCTCATATATTACTTCATACTCTTCGAACAGAACCTTTTCATCATTTGCGTTGTCTCGCAGTACCGACACTGCATTATACTCACGAACAACCTCTTCTATATCTTCATACTCCTTAGGAACTATGAAAATAAATCTGTCCAAATCTGCTGTTGTTTCGGTCAGTATCTTCTTTATCTTAGAAATACCCCTTTTGCTGTGTGGAATTATTCCATAAATAACTCCATCCGCATCTATTCCAGCACTTTTCTCTTCCCAATCAACGTCCTCGGTTACTTCGCTTTCATCAATAAACTCAAAAGAGAAATAACGTATCATATCATGCTCGTTGTTATATCGGGAAGGATACATATAGTTATCAAAATTTGAATTATTAAGTGTCTCCTTCACGGTAATATTTTTGCGCTGGATTTCAATCATATCACTGATCTTCTGCCGCACATCAACGCCGGATGCTTGCTTCAAGCGCAAGAAATTATTGCTTCTCTTCAGATAAATCACATATTCTTTTTCTATAAGATTATCTATTGCCGTTGTGATCTCTTCCGGTTTATAGCTTGTAGAAAAGATACCGGCAATTTCATCCTTGGAAGGCTGAAGCTTTTCGAACTGTTCCAAAATATAAATCAAAGAAAGCGTTTTTACGATCTTACTTTCAAGCGTACCCTCTTCCAGCTTTTCCAAAATAAGCTCGGTAAGATAGTAATACTCATGAATCGTGCTACCATAAACCTCTTTCTTCAAAAGCGATTCAAAGTAATCATAGATCAAGTCCGGTGTCATCAGTTCGAAATGCTTATCATCATATGTATTCAAAAATGAAAGCAGTGTTGATTTACCCGGTGCAGAAATAAACGTAAAGAGTGTACGTTCATTTTGTGCAACCCTCTCCGAAAGACGTGGCAAAATAAAGGTTGAAATAGGATGAAGCGGATAGCATCCATAAATCGTCTTTTCAACCTCTGAATCATCGACATCGCTAAAAATGCCGTGCTTTTTGTATCTTGTTATTACCTCAGAAAAATGTGCCTTATTATCCTTCTTAAAATTTGTCCATAATGGATCCACATTCTGAATTGCAGAACCAATAATTTCATACGTCTGTGTAAAATTGTTATTCAGATGAATATGCTTAAATCTTTCAGAAACGCCTCTCCATCCATCAACTTTATTCTTAGGCAGTTTATCAATGTAGTTTGATATTTCCTTATGCGAAATAAGCATAAGATGCATCTGCATAGCACCACTTCTATTACACTTCTCAGCAAAATCCTGAAGCATTTTGGTGTCACTTACAGAAGCCTCTGTGATATTTGCCTCCAGAAACTTGCTAAATTCATCATATATTACATAAATTCCGGTATATCCTTTTTTCTTTAAGCCCTTTAATGCCTCTTCATAAAGCTCGACAACATCAAAGCCTATAAACGGATTAAAGATGCTTCCCGATGTAAGGCTCGGATAGAGTTTTTCAAATCTCTCATATGCCTTATTGTTATAATTCTGAAGTTCATCGATAAACTTCTTTATCGGCATATCAATACTCTTTTTCAGTTTGTCATATGTCTTTGGAAATTCCTTTTCCCATCTTGTAATGACCTGTACTGCTGCCTTATAGTTTGTCTCAGGCATAACATCGAGACCGTTTACAGAAAGAGTCCTTTGCAATGCCATCAGGAAGGCCTGTGATAAGCTGGTATTGCTGCCTGTTATAATAACCGGAAGAATTTTATTCTTATTCCCTTTGCCGGAATCATAATAATTCTCGACAATCTGATACAGCTTCGGATTCTGTTTAATCTTAGGCATAGTCTTAGAAAAGAGCCTTCTATCTCGTCTCATAAGCATTGCAAGGATCATCAGAATAATGTGAGACTTACCCTTTCCATATGCCCCCACAAGCACTCTTGCTCTCTCAGTAGATGCAGGGTTTGTACTTAAAAGTATATCTTCCAGCAACTGCAACGCAGATTGCGTGGGTATAAAATTCTGCAATTTATCGTCACTATTAAGATCGTATCCAATATTAACTGAGTACTGAAATCCTGAAGCGACTGTAATCATTTCACTGCTCATTGGCACTCACCCTACATTCCTTCATTTATATTCTCGTAGAAACGATCTACGCATTCATCAAATGTCAGCTGCCCGTTTATGTGAATAACATCCAAGCCAGCTGTTCTTATAATCTTTATTGCTCCCATCTTTTCAACTTCATGCAGAACATCAAGCAGTGTTACTGAATCAAGATTAAAGACCCGGCCGATATTGCAGGATCCTTTGAGCAATTCATTAAGACCTATTTCATCCCTTCCATCTGCCTGATCTGAGATAACCGCAAGGATAACCCACGGATCGAATGTTTTTGGAGAAGGCGTGGTCTTTTTATATGTCTTCAGTTTTTTATTTGCGATATCAACAAGCCCCAGCTCTCCAAAAGGACAATCAATATTATTCTCCGCTGATACCTTGTCAGGATTTGATTTATACCTCGGCAAATATGTGTTAATGATGCAGGCAAAATCATCATTCAGCGATCTTATAGCTGCATTGTCTCCATCTTCGCTCATAAGAATATAATTCTGAATCGCTTGTACGAAATCCTCCCTTGTAAACTCAGACATTGTAAATTCATTAAAGAAGAAGTACCAAGCCGTCGCATTGTCTTTATTTTTAGCCAGCTTATATTGAAGCAGATAGAGTGTACCCACTTCCTCAATATAGCGGTCATTATCATATACTTTTTCACCAAAAGATGTTAATGTCTGTACACGCCTTCCTGAAGGCGGCTCAGATGTCAGTTCAACTGCCTGCAACCAATATCTCAATGACTTAACCATGTTGGATCCGATGCCTAACACATCCATCGGATTCTCTGCTTTATCGACAAACAGGTCTTCCTTTGCAACAACACGTTCCATGCCCTTGCTAAGCCATCCTTTTCTTATGAAAAAAGTTTCATGCGCACGAAACTTCATCGCCATTGCTCATTACCTCCATCACTTCGTTCTCAGATACTTATCCATTGTGCAGCCACCGTCTAAATACTTAGCTGTCATGCACATCTTACAGTGAACGCACTTGTCCGGATCAATCTGATAATCATCGCCCGAAATACTGATCGCACCGGCTCTGCATATTGATTCGCATTTCAAGCATTTTCTGCACGCATTGTATTTGCGTACCTGATAGCCAACCATTCTCTGCATTTCATCATGATCCTTTACATTCATAGTTCGGATCTTGACTGCGTGCTCATATCCATCCTGGCTGAATGGCTGGATTGATAAAATAGGCACATTTGTCCTGACATCAAGAACGATCACTTCCTTAAGCAGTTTGTTTCCCAACTCAGGAGCTATGCGTCCAAACGGCACAAACATTCCTACCAGTTCGTCACTGTACGGTCTTACCAAGCTATAAATCTTTGCATGGTCTTCAGTCGTACAGTTAGTAAACTTAATCTTTACATCACCTGCTGCCGCAAGCCCGTTTCCACCCTGACGCGCTTTCCACTTGCCTGTATCCACATACACTTCTGCATCTTCTTTGCCGATTTTCTTTGCGAAATCAAGCAGAAACTCACGCCATTGTTTTGATCTCTCAGGCATATATATTCTGGACAGAAACTGAGCCCTCTGATTATTGTTCGGACAGCACCAGCATCCAACTCTATCATATCCAAGCCTGTATGCCTCATTGAAATCAACATTCTCTGCCAGTAAATAAAGCCATATGTCAATATCGCGCCAAAAGAATATCGGTGACGCTACCGTTTGCTGCTGTATCTTCACAGACTCAGCATCATCTTCCACTCTGTTATACTTGCTACGGCTCACTGACTCTGACTTTCTGATTCCGTAAAATGTCAGAATCTGCTGGTTCCTATACAGGCTGTTAATTACTCGCGTTATAGGACCCGTCTTGAACATAGAGCAACACCAGCGCATCATCCTCGCAGGTGGTCCTATATCCTCACATACATCCATGAAGTTCTGATCTTCATTCTTCGCAAACAGGAATATTGATTGCGGATGATTTTTTCTAAATCTTTCCGCATACTCTACAGTTGACGGAAACTCCAATGTGGTATTTCCAAAAATGTGAACAAGGCTCGGATTACTTAGCGCCTTAACCACCACATCTGCCGTTACGGTAGAATCTTTTCCGCCTGAGAAGGAAATTACTATTTTCTCTTCATCAAATTTAGCCGCCGTATCACGGACAAATCCAAAGGCTTCATCCTTAAGCTCGTTCAGCCTATCTCTGTTTGCTCTGACAAATCTATCTATGATCTTATCGAAATACTCATAAGATATTTCGCTTTTATACTTCTCTATCTTCTGACTAATGGCATCGGTGTCCGCTGTCTGAAACACGCTACTTGGTATAGACACGCTCTTACCGTCAATGTAATATCTGCTGTTGACGCACCATACCGATTTTTCGGCGTAGGTATTTGGCTCCTTATCTAACAGTATTTCCAGCAAAAGTCGCTCTTCCGGAAATACCGGTCTTAAATCTGTTGTAAGATACTTTGTCTTTCCACCACAAATAGGACATATTCCTTTATCTGCCTGATTTGTGCTCTGAATGATAGGAATGTTGCAATCCTTGCACCAATATATCTCAACCGGAATATCTTCTACCGTAGCCTCGCCACAGACTGGGCACACATTCTCATTTGTTTCTATGTTGCAATTTCTGCACCACACTCTGCCGCTCACCTCCGTTCTTCACTATTATTTTATCTTTCGACCTGTCCTATAAAAAGGTCTCAAACCGGCTGTTCCTACTCATAGGTCATAATTTCACTCACGCTACACTCAAAGTACTTTGCAAGCTTTTCAAGTACCTTACTTGATACCGGTTCTCCTTTCCCCATCTTCGCAACTGTTGCGGAACTCAATCCAAGCTCCTTAACCAGATCCTGCTTCTGAAGGTTTTTATCAATCATCTTTTTCCATAATCCGTTATAAGATACTGTCATAGTCTTAGTGCCTTTCCTTACTATCACATAATCTACGTCAGAAACCACAGATAAAAGTATAGCACATGGCACCCTGTAATTCCACAAAAATATTCAAAATTCTAAAGATTTTCTTTTCTTTTGTGTTTACGTGTTATCGAGCCCGATCATTACGAACCTCATTACAAACCTATAATATTCATATTCCCTATTCCCATAATTGAACTTATAATTTGCCTTTCGCAAATCGGCTCCAATCATTGTGTCTACGGCTATTCATACTATAATAGTCAACCTATTCCACGTCCCCTTGACGCGAGCCTCCACCGTGCGTGCCATTTCGGCAAAAAGAGGCAACCAGGCGCCCGCGCCATTTGCCACGGCAAATAAGCCTATCACGCACTACTCGTGTAAAGGGGCTTTCGCGGCATAGGGTTGCCAAATATTGATAACCGTTTATACATGATCACACTTTAGGCAGCATTGCTGCCCCCTATCTCATATAAAAAAAAGGAGGTACCATATTATGGCTAAAAGAAGTCAAACACCTGATCAGGTAAGCCCTGCCACGGTCGAGATAAGGAACTATCCCGCTTCCCTCATCTATGACCACACTTCATCTGATGGCTCTATTTTTAGATCTCTTTCCTTCCGCTTCAAGGAAGCTGGTCGTGAAGCTTGGGCATCTCTGGTCTTACCAACGGGTTCTGTTTCCCAGAGCGTAACGCGAAACGGCCAGCCAATCGAAGGACGCTTAAACATCTCTTTGGGCAATCCTGATGATGTACAGAATGTCAGTGTCCAGCAAGAGGACAATAGTTATAAGCGAACACCCATGTTCAATCGGACGATTATTGCAGCAATAGCTGAAAGCAGACAGGAATATCTGCGTCGGGTAGCTATATAGCAGAAGGGAGATTACTATGGATTACGAAAAATTTAAAGAAGCCGTTATAGAACACGTACAGGAATACCTGCCAGATACATATGCAGATGCTGAAATTTCCATTCACTCTGTGATAAAGAATAACTCCGTCCGGCTTGATGGCTTGATGATCAAGATTCCTGATTCCAATATTGCCCCAAACATCTATCTTAATCACTATTATGATCAATATAAGAACGGCAAGGACTTTGATGAAATTCTTAATGAGATTGCATCTGTGAGAACACATTCCTGTGATAATCCTTTCCCGGAAGTAGGTAATCTGACTTGTTTGGAGCAGATTCGAGATAGAATCCAGGCAAAACTTGTAAATAGATCAAAAAACGAAGAATACTTACAAGACAAACCCTTCATACAGATTGCCGACCTTGCTGTAATCTACTACATCTCCCTGAAAGAGTCGGATTATGGCCATGCCAGCGTCATTATCACCAACAATATGCTCTCCCTCTATGGCATCTCCGTAGAAGATCTTCATTCCATCGCCCTATCAAACATGCGTGGCAAGGAAGCTCAGTTTCTTACTATGGCTGAGGTTCTGCGTGGCCTTATGCCCGATGTTGAAGATACTTTCGATCACGTAGATACAACTATGTATGTGCTTACCAATGCAGATAAACTTAATGGGGCTGCCATGCTACTTGACATTGATACAATGGATCGTATAGCAGAAAAGATTGGCACGAGTTATTATATACTCCCCAGTTCCGTACATGAGACAATCATCGTTCCAGCGTCCATCACAGAATCAAGCAGTCTTGAAAACCTTGCCGAGATGGTAATAGAGATTAACGGGACACAGGTTGCCCCGGATGAAGTGTTATCTGATCACGTATATCGCTATAATTATACCGATCATACCTTGGAAATCGCCGCTTGATTACTCTCCTCCGCTTAAAGCCGGAACAGATGACCATATCTGTTCCGGCCTTTTTTCATAAAAGCACTTGACGAGTTCTTTCCCGTTTGATAATATAAGCTTCCAATTTCATATAGCTTAAAGTTAAAGCTGGTGAATCAGATTTGCGGGATAACTATGTCCTTTTGCAGATACTGATACACCGGCTTTTTTGTTGTGCCGGTCTCCTGTTCCTTGACAACTTCATCCTCAAATGTCCGGACGGTCAACCGGGGAAGCAGCGCCACGACCTGTGTTAGCAGCGAGCGTGCCAAGGAATAAATCCGGGCAAGATTACGACACAATAATATTACACTACCATCAACAGAAGGGAGGCGCATACTATGGCAATAAAACTATATGAAGATGATTATTCGGATGCCGAGCCTAATTTCTATGATCCGGACTTCCACCCCAAAGGGCAACAGCAAACTTATAATTCGCATATCTTTGATTCTCCCATGAATATAAACATGTTTCTGGATAACTACATTTACAGTCATCAGGAGTATAAGAAAGCTTTGTCACTATTTATCTGGAAGCATGTACATGGACATTCTTTAGGAGCTCTGTTAATCGCAGGAGCCTCCGGCACCGGTAAAACAGAAATGATACGCGTGCTGTCTAAAATATATCCAAACATCCATGTGGCAGATGGTGCTTCAATCGTCCCAACCGGTTATAAGGGGAACAGTTCACTCGCCACACACCTTTCATCACTTGATTTTACCGATACAGAATTTCCTCCGGTGCTTGTTATAGACGAGTTTGATAAGTTGGTCTCCAAAGGAGAGACCTGGCGAGACACAAGTTTAATTTCAGAATTGCTGAAATTTATTGAGGGAGGTTCCTTTAACATCGGTAACACTGACAATCCAAAATATCTTGACACTACAGGGCTTGCCGTATTATTGCTCGGAAGCTTCTCTGCTTTGACCGAGAGTGCTCCAACACACAGAATAGGTTTTCAGGCAGATATTCTCTATGACAGATCATCCAACAATCGACTCTGTAGAGAACTGATCATGGATCAACTGTCCCCAGAGCTGAAGGGACGCATTTCCCAGATTGTCATACTTGACGATTTTAGCGAGGATGATTATTTCAGCATCCTTACAGATGAGAGATATTCACCGATAAAACGACTCTCTAAAGAGTACAATCTGAATCTGTCACTATCGGTCGAAAAGTATCACGAGATTGCGCATAATGCATTTATCTCCCAAACAGGCGTAAGAAGCATGAACAGTGCAGTTTCCGCATATTTGGATGAGCATCTTTTTTCAGATCCGAATGTCAGAGAAATCAGTATCGAATAGGAGGTGTATTATGCAACTTGATTTTAATCTTACCGATGAACGCTTTCCCAAAAATATACGGATCCTGCCGGACGGAGTTGATCCGAACAAGCTCCATCAAGTGGTCATACAATTGCCCGATATCTCGAACCCTTCGATAGCTTTCGCTGCCAAAGCGAAGGCAGGGGACTGTGACGACATGTCGGATGAAGAATTCAACGCGATGCTTCATGCCATCAAAGAGGTAAGCAAATTGTGGCAAGATCCCCGAACACAAAAAAAGATGCCATCCGCAAGCGTATTCGATCTCCTGATAAGGCTCTTTGAGCATTATCTGCATCGAGCAATGTCTGAGTATATCAACAGCAATTTACACCATTTTGATTGAGATGGAGGTGATTCGGTTTTGTGTGAAATCACAGACAAGTTAGTGCTTTTAGGCATATGCACAGAGAAAGCTCATGCAGTTTTCGGTGGCAGCATCCCGGATGAGTATTACCACTCGCTTATCACAGATATCGATCGTGTTTCCGACGCGGGATATGACGGACTATTTGTTCTCGCGCATAATTATTTAAAAAGCAATGAAAACTCACACTATAACATTGAATGCAGAGGATTTATGGGATCTTCCCCCGTCGCTTACTGTTGCGGGCTGACTCAGGCAGATCCTCTTAGATGCGACGATGATATTCCGGTCTTCCCGGAATTATTCCATGGATTCTATCACAGCAGAAGAAAGCTTCCATTTTTGCTCGAACTGGGCGCACTACCTGCAGAAGAGATCATGGAATCCGTATTCTATAGAGAATTGTCACAAACCGACAGCAAAAGGACATTGTATTATACAGATAATCTACAAATGCTTGATTTGCTTGAAGCCGAGATCGGTCATAAGGAAGAAAGCTTATTATATGACGGCTCTGAGCTATCCGGGTATTGGTTGGATGTTTTGAATGCATATGACGCTAAAACCTTTAAGAAAAAAGTCCTCAACCTCTTTCCTGACTTTTTATTTATGGATTCATCGGGTTTAGATCTATTCATACGACTCATACAGCAGAAAACCCTACTGAATCGAAGGAATCTTTCACGTATCTTCGGAATACTGCATAATCCCGGTGCAATAAGAAATGCCTCTCATATGCTTGATCTGGGTATCCCTTTTGAAAGTACCAATAGTATGGATTATATAGCGTATCCTGAAGATATATATGGTTACATCAGAAACTATCTGCCTGAAGCAGATGCCATTCAATTGTCATTGCAGCTTTGCCTAAATCGCAAGGATCCGGACTCCAATACTATGGATATGCTCATATCTAAAGGCATTCCAATCAATATTGTTCGCAGAATCTGGAAGATAGATCACCTTTATTCATCGGTACAATGCTATGCTCACGCCGGGGAGTTCCTGCGGCTCGCATGGTACTTTGAGAACTATTACGATGAATATATCAAATGGTTCTGCTCATGATAATATCGTTGTATTTATATCAAAGAAAGGAGAAACGAGTTATGGGAATCCAGAACAAAGAAATGACACCCGAAGAAATGGATAAAGAATTCAAGAACATGATGTTTAATGCATTGTCCAGGAATAATCCCGGTGTTCACATGGACGAAGACGGTTTTATCGTAGTTCCGACTATGATTCGTCGGAGAAGAAAGTCCTCCGACAATGCGGGTAATAGTTGTCAACAGAAGAAATCTCAGGATGATAAAACCGACTAAGATCAACAAATATAAAATTCAGGTTGATGAGGAATGGCTTCATCTATGATTATAGTCACTCAGGGTATTCGCCCCGGGTGGCTATTTTTTTCTCAGAAATCAATAATATAGCTATATACTCACTCAGTCATTCATTTAACAACTTTTCATATATCTTTAAATCCAAATCCTTGTAAACATTAAATACAACCTTCATCTGGCTACCAGTCTCGGCCAGCCACGCTTTTACGGTATCAACAGCTATCTCTGCTGCCCTCTGATTTGGAAACATAAAGACTCCGGTTGATATACAGCACAGTGCAATACTCTCTACATTATTCTCTTCTGCAATATCCAAGCAAGATCTATAACATGATGCCAACAAGTCTTCATGTCTTTTAGTCAGCGATCCTTGCACTATTGGTCCCACGGTATGAATAACATATTTACACGGAAGATTGTATGCAGGAGTAATCTTTGCTTTACCTGTAGGTTCCTCATGCCCTTGTGCTCTCATAATGCAATTGCACTTAAATCTTAGAGAAAGCCCGGCTTTGCTGTGAATAATATTATCCGCACAATTATGAAGTGGGCTGAAACACCCTAATAAAGCACTATTGGCAGGGTTCGTTATAGCATCTACCTTCAGTGTTGTCATATCCCCTTGCCAAAGAAAAATCCTACTATCGCTTTCTATAGGTTTAAGACTCTCAATATCAGTTATGCCAGCTCGTTTATTCTCTTCTTGAAGATATTCATCCTGGATTTCCAGAAACTCAGCTGAAAGATCCTTAGGCATCCATACATTCATCAATGCGCGAAGCAAATCTTTTTGACCTTGTTCATCGTTAGGTATCGGGTAATTGCTTAATTGATTATCTTCTTTTTGAAGTTCATTTATTAACCAAATTCGTTGTTCTTCGTGAGTCATGAGATATCAACTCCTTTTTCTTTTGCCATTTCCTTAATGATATTATATGCCTCTCTGCTGGGATGATGTTCGTTAATTTCTGCTTCCCATATACTTACAGTGCTTCGATCAACGCCAACGATTGGGGCAAAGTCTTTTTGAGATACCCCGTAAGCAGCTCTTATAGCCTTAATCTTCTTTCCGAACCCAGGCAAGCAGAAACGAGTATATTCATCCATCAGTTCTTCAGGATCAATATTTAGGGCCTTGCCAATCAAAACCGCATTTTTATAATGAATCGGATTAAATCCCTTTTCAAGATTAACAACTCCATATTCTGTCATACCCAGTATATCGGCAAGTTCTGATTTACTAATTCCATTCTTCTCACGATAATATTGAAGAATTGCACCGGGCGAAGCATTCTCCGGCTTCGATATCATTGGAATCGCAAGGTTTACAAGCACCTTGCCTAAGCGCATTTGAGCACCTGTGTGATTGAGTATAGTATCGCGTTATCTATACAGGTGTGCATCGGAACAAAACAGCCCAGCATCTGCGAATTTGCAGCATTCACAATAGCATCCACCGAAAGTCTTGTGATATCACCCTGCCAGATGGATAGTCCATCCCTGATAACCGGGATGTCTGATAGATTCACCACACCCTTTTCAGCCGCTCTCTCTAATAAATATTCATCCTGTACTTTCATTACTTCAGAGGACAATTCTTTTGGCATACGGATGTTCATAAGCGACCTTAGGATTCGTCTTTTATCTTCCGTACTATTTGGAGTCTGTAATTCCTTATATTCAGCAGAATCTGCCTTGAACTCTTCTACGAGATAATCAAGGCGTTCTTCCTGTGTTGTATTCTTTGGCATAGCCTTCATCTCCTAATTATCGCCCCGGTGGGACAGGCGCTCATACAATTACCACAGTGCAGACAATGTTCCTGCTCTATGACATACGGAATCCCGGTAGTAATGATACAGCTCTGGGGGCAAACAGATAAGCAGCTTCCGCATCCTATACAATTATCTGTGACAAAATATCCTTCTCGCTTAATCTCTACTTTTCCAAAGTTAAAGGAAGCTCTTTCTATAGGCTTCTTGGAGAGATCGAACCACTCACCAGTTCCCTCATATATCTGAAATACTGTTAGTGCCTTCATGGATTCTTCCGTCGGATAGATCTGATGCATGTATTGATTTTTCTTAAATAGCTCCGGTATCTTCTCATATCCAAGGTCTCTCACCTTACCTCGGATTGATACCGCAATACTTGACATAGTGTCCTCACCCTTCATTGCCGTAAGCGAAAGAAACTGTTTTTTTATCAGCCTGTCATAAAACCCCTTTCCTTTTGCAGTAAGGAAATACAAACTGTCATTATCGAAGTCCATCATATCTATAGCAGCTGTAACAGGTAGTCCTTCATCATCTACCGTTGCCACAATAGTTGTATGGATTTCTTCCACTATGTATTTCAGATATTCCTTAGTTTCCATATTATACATCCTTCTAAAAAAACTCTGAAGTAAACACCTCAGAGTCTCATTGTTAAGCTTCTTTTGCCAACAGTTCCTGCATTCCGGATCTTAAATCATTAAGAGTGTATTTTTTCATCTCTGATTCCATCGCTTCCTGGATGTTTTTCAATTTATCATCCAATAGCGAATGGATATTCCTACCAACAGGGCACTCTGGATTTGGTGATTCATGAAATCTGAATAGATCTCCATCCTCCAAAGGCTCAATTGCCTGATACACATCATAAAAAGTTATATCTTTAAGATCTCTTGTAAGCTCTATTCCGCCTGTTCCTCTGATAACATTTATTAGCCCTGCGTTCTTAAGCTGAGTAAGTATCTTTCTAATGATGACAGGATTCGTATTTATACTGGCTGCAAGAAAATCGCTCGTTACCTTGTGTTCATCCTTAAATGTATCCACACATGCAAAAATATGAAGTGCAACCGTAAATCTACTTGATATCTGCATTTTTAATTCCTCCTGCCATCATTTTACTTCGTGACAGATGTAGTTGCAATGGTTACATTAAAACTTTCCGTTTTCATTAGCCCATGTAGACTTATCAGCTAATGTCTCCATTACATCCCAATGTTCCGCGATAAAGCCATTCTCAACACGGAACAGGTCATAATAAGTTGTAGGCACACCACCAAAAGTTCCTTCTGAGCAGGCAAGCGCATAATCACCATCTGCAAGAACCATATGTGTCTTGTCATAAACCATTGCAATGCCCTGTTTAGCCATTGCTTCAAGCGCAGATCCAAGACCGGAAAGACCGTCTGCAATTGATGTGTTATGCTGGATATATTTATCTCCATCATAGTAAGAAGTGAGTTTGTCAGGATTCTCTCCGCGAAGCACATCTCCTACAAATCCTGCAACAACCTTACGTGTCTCTTCTTTATCTGTGTCCTTCTTCTCAAGTGTTCCATCAATCTGAGTATGTCCGGAGGGATTAGGAGCTGCCTTGTCTGCCAGATTATCCCAGTGTTCTGCAATCTTACCCTCTGCATCAAAGCGGAATACATCGAATCCAACCTGCTCTCCTGCTCCTGCGAAGTTATATACTGTCTGAAGAAAAACCTTATCTCCATCCTCAAAAGCGCGGATGTTATTAACCGTTGTTTTTACAGGTGCCTGTGAAAGTCCTTCGACTGCTGCTATAAATGCATCCGCCCCTGTTCCAAATGCAAGGTTATGCTGAATATAACCTGGTGCAAGAAGTTCCTTGGCCTTTGCTGTATCTCCTGTTACGAATGTTCCGATGAGTGCTAATGCTTTTTCCTTATTTGTCATGATTATTTTCCTTTCCGAGTTCTGCCCTGCGAGGTAATTATCCTCGATTGTTAAAAAGTTTAGTTGTAACCGCTGTGGTTTCATCTGTTGATGTAAATATAACACCTCTTTGTTGTAATGTCAATAGTTACATCAAAAGGTTTTTAAAAATAGGTGACTATAAATCTTTCGACTTATAGCCACCATGTTTGTATCAATATATTTTGCTTTGATTATTCTTAAACGGCCTTCAATTTTTATGTTGCCATATCTATCCATGCTTGTAACTCAGCAGATGCCAGCATAACAATCATCATAGGATTGATTTTAAATAATACGACCATAAAGTTCTTAACATTTCCAGTTTTTTCAGAAAATCCTTCTGATGAAAAAAAGTTCCTAAATCAAGCAATTCTATTTTTTCTTCTTCCATAGGTTTAATCACTATGAAAAATCCATTTTCTATCCACTCTGCCTGATCCTCGTATTCCTCCTCAGTATATCCTGCAAAAGCGCTCAATCCGGAAAGTGCCTGGGCATTTAATTTGTTTTCCGATATAACACCGAGATCCTTATCTATACTGAAAATCCAATCGCCCGCTATGATTGCCTCTACCTGTTCCCATTTAATAGATTCTGCTTTTCCATATCCAAAGCTCGTCGGCTTTCTGTACAGTATTCCTCGGCCATCTGCCTTAAAATATGGTCTTTTAAGTGTCAGATACGGAAATAACAATACCGCAGGCACTCCCGCCAGATATCCCAAAATAACATTTCTACCCGTGAAACCTGCTACAGAAAATATAACCAGCATAATAAATACAATCGCATCACCGACACCCACACTGGATGTTTTGACAGGTCTTATCTCCATCCTGTCATTCTCTATGTCAGCTACATACCGGTTCTCTTTCTCAGTAACATCATTTTTCTTAAAGCAGTCTCCTATAAATACCGCATATAGAAAACTCCAGAATGTATAATCCAAGACACAGAGCAACGCCAGCCACTTGATAGGGCTGATTAGTCCTGCGATAAGCAGATGTATTCCTCCAAGAAACGGAATGCCCGAAATATGATGATCAGACCCTTTGGCCTGGATCTTTTTAGTCTCGATGATTGCTCCGGTATTGTATATCAAATATAAAACACCGATACCGCCTATGATTATTGGAAATACCCATGGATGCATCCTAAACCACATTGTAAATACCCTCTATATCATTTTCCAAATCTACACCTTTTTTCTCACAACCAATACTTCCGCAATTATCATAAATACAAGGCAAAAACAGGCCATCCAAAACCCGTCATATTAAGCATCCAATCAGGACGCATATTATCAGTCAGACCTGTCACCAAGAAAAGGCCGAAAACGATTGTCGCAATCATCAGCAAAGAGAAGATTACGGCCACCCCTAAGAAAACTATCTTCGGTGTTATGCCTTTCTGATTGAGATAAAGCATCCGCTTCTTAAGAAAAAAATGTATCCCGCGATCATGAATCCAACGAATAGCGCCAAACCGAGCATATAAAAGAAGGGGTTATATTGATCAGCCCTCTGTCAAGTAGACAGGTCAAATAATTAAACAATAGTTACAGATATCCGTCATGCCATTATCGGTGTGGCGGATTTCTTTGTAATTAGGCATTTATGCCGCGAAAGTCTTATGCAC
>Ga0247608_10000400_pt1 | contig 72361 bp, 75 predicted proteins | sample 176DNAGHGlowgp2_FD_193490 | JGI IMG/M metagenome (GOLD analysis project Ga0247608, IMG submission 193490) | Sheep rumen microbial communities from Palmerston North, Manawatu-Wanganui, New Zealand - 1766 DNA GHGlow gp2 | ecosystem: Host-associated > Mammals > Digestive system > Stomach > Rumen ... | reverse complement strand
GTTCTGAGTGAATATGGTATAAAGGAAGACTCATTTGTATGTGAACCTGAAGCCGAAACTCCTTTCGAAAAAGGTATGGGGACTAGCGGGCCACGGAATCATGATTTGCTGATGATTGGAAAGAATACCGTAGTAGGTATTGAAGCTAAGGTCTCTGAGTCATTTGACAAGCAGATCAAGGACAAGAGAATCGGAGCCAGCGACAATATGAACACTCGGCTCGATAAATGCCTGGAGTTCGTATATAAAGAACAGCCAGCAGATGTTGAAGATTTGTATTATCAGCTATTTTCTGCCACAATTGGAACAGTCATTGAGGCCAAGAAAAACCACTGCAATAATGCTATTGCCATTTTTATCGTTTTTGTTGGAGAAGTGGCGAAAGAAAACAAATACGAGGATCATGTAAAGGCCAATAATGAGGCTTTTGCTGCTTTCTGTCAAACACTCGGGCTGGAGGAAAAAGGCGGACGATTGCCTGAATTACCGGGAGCACCTGGAGTTAATGTCTGGATAAAAAAGGTTGAAGTTAATATCGGAGATTACCAGTTTTGAATATTAGTATCAACGCCTATATCATCTTCGCCTTCTCCGACACCCACGGCCATCATCGTGCGCTGCCGGTGCCGGAGGATACGGATATTCTCATCTGCGCCGGGGACGCTGTGGAAGACAACCTGAAAGGCGGAGAATACGACGATTTCATTGACTGGTTCTCTGCACAGCCGAGCAAGTGGAAGATATTTGTCCCGGGCAACCATGAGCTTTCCTTCGACCTTGATCAGGCCGATGACATTGTTATGCAGTTTGAAGCAAAAGGCATAACCGTCCTGCAGGATGCTATCGAAGAATTCAGCGGCATCACAATATGCTCTATCTCCGGAAACGCAAGAATTGCCGATGAAGACATCCCTGAAGGCATCGACATCCTCGTCACCCACTACCCGTCGTATGGCATCTTGGACCAGGATCTCGGTTCCCCTGAGATTTTGAACTTTGTCCTGAAAGCCAAGCCTAAATACCACCTTTTTGTCCATATCCACGCAACAGAGGACCAATCATTCCAGCTCGGCGAAACCACCTGCCAAAATATTTCAGTTTTCAACCAACTTTCTTAGCTTCTGCCAGTTTTTTGCCGGAGCTTTGGTTAGATTTGCCGAAAAAACTTTCGATATGGCAGAACAGTACATCTTAAATCAGATCCCCGGATTTGAAATCGGCGCGGTTGAGCATATCCGCACAGCTGACGAGATTCAGACCCTCTTCCTTGCTGCTCAGGAGGTGTCTGAGCTCTTGAATCAGTGGAACACCAACGTGGCCTTCTTCTCCCTGAGTGGCCGGAGCGAAGGTCTGAAACAACTCGTGGAAAACAAATCCGCTGTTGCCCGTCTCTTTACCGTTAATCAGAAGAATCCTGACTTCAATGTCATACTCCGTAAGGCGCAGGGGATGGTGAACCGTAAGTTCGTCCGCGCCCTTGTCATCGAAGGCCTGCCGGGCAAGTTAGATGCAGATGTACAGCGCCGCCTTGAGGGATGGGCTAGAGCCAACAAGTGCACGATCGTTCTTGCAAGTACAGTAGAGAAATCCTACTTCGAGGGTTTGGCGTAGTTTTAAATCTCAGAACGATGTAAGCCTACTTGAGAGCCTTCACGAAGCTTTCCGGAAGGCAAACAATCTCAAGACCGACCGCCTCGCTGAAAAGCGGGGCGATTTCCTTTTCTTTGAATCCTGTGATGCTGCAGTGCAAGGATTGTAGCCGCAGGGAGTACTGCGGCGACCCGATTGAGAAGTAATCCTTAATTCTTCCGGTTAATCAGGCTCACGACGACCTTCACCATTGTGTCCATCTCCTCCGTGTGGCTCTCTGCAATCATCAGCGTAAGCGCTACAAGGGAAGCGTCAGAAATGCGTTTTGTGCCGTCCTGTCTATAAAGGATGCCGTTATTCTGCATGAACCACAGGAACAGCGTGGCGGCGATACGTTTGTTTCCGTCTACGAAGGAGTGGTTTTTGACCACCAGATAGAGCAGCATGGCAGCCTTCTCCTCAATGCTGGGATACAGGTCTTTTCCGTCCCACGTCTGATAAATCTGGCCGATGCTACTGTGGAAGGAGGCATCTTTCTCTACGCCGAACAAGTCACTTCCCCCAAATTTAGTCTTGAGGCTCTTGATGGCCTCCATCGCATTCTCATAGGTGGCATGGAAGCGCTCAGGGGATGTAGTGTCCGCTATCTTGAGGCTCTGATAGTCGTATGCGTCGAGGGTGTCAAGGGCGTAGGTATAGTCGCGGATAACATCGAAGAGGTCCGTCACCTGGTCGGAAGACAGAAACAACTCTTTGTTGAAGACATGTTCAAGTAGACCCATTGCCTGCTTGAGGTCCTCATACTTTTGTTCGGTAACAGCATTATGATTGACGACATAGCCCTTGAGCATATATTGTTTAAGAATTCGGCTCGCCCATATACGAAATTGCGTTGCCTGTTTCGAGCTAATTCGGTACCCGACAGAGAGAATTGCATCCAGATTGTACATCAGTACATTTCGAGATACTTTTCTGTTGCCTTCCAGTCGAACAATTAAGTTTTTCTTAATAGTTGCTTCCTCCTGGAGTTCCTGGTCGTCAAAAATATTTTTAAGATGCTGATTGATCGCCGCTGTTGTTACTCCAAACAACGAGGCCATAGCCTTTTGTGTGGCCCAAATAGTCTCTCCGGCAGGATCCACCAAGGCCTCCATTCTCACCAGTCCGTCCTCGGACTGATAGATTACTATGTCGTTTCTCTCTTCCATGCAGATTTTACTTCAGTGCCTTGACGAAGCTCTCCGGGAGACAGATGTTCTCAACTCCGACCGCCTCGCTGAAAAGCGGGGCGATTTCTTTGTCCTTGAACCCCGCAATCCCGCATCCGATGCGGGTCACATAGAAGAAGAGCTCCGGGTGGGCCTTGGCAAAGGCGATAAATTCATCCACATAGGGCTTGATGGTCTCGACCCCGCCCTGCATCGTGGGGATGGCGTAGCTCTGGCCTCGGAGACCCACTCCGCAGCCCATCAGGGCACCGAAGTGCTTGAACGCATAGTAGGCCGCTCCGCCTCCGTGCATCCCCTCCTTATTGCTGCCGAAGACAAACACTTCATCGGCCTTCAGCTCCGTTATCTGTTCCGGTGTAAAATGCGGCCTTTCGAGGCCGCTGTACATTCTCTTCTCACTTGTATCCATACTGCAAATTTACGTAAAAATACCTGGATAACAGCCTCCCTGTTTTGGCTTTTTTCCTCGCTTTTTTTACCTCTCTGACACTCAGTCGGGAAGGTCTGCCTGGGAGAGGAACCCTGCCCGGAGCTCGGCGCTCCCTGTGTCGAGCGTGTTCAGGGCATCCTTCGCCCTCCAGAGGTTGTGATGCAGGTCGTTGAGCTTCACCTGGATGGCCGTCTCGTTGCCGGAGAGAGCGATCTTTTTTACGTAGTCCTCATAACTCACACCGTCCCGGTGGGTAAGCAGCTCTACCGCCTCCAGGACACCCTCTTGCACGCCCTTTGTGCGGAGGTCGCTGATGGAGAGGGATGTGTCTTCTACTACATCGTGCAGGAGACCCGCCTTCTTCTCGGCATCGGTCTTTCCCATCAGGCCGACCGACAGCACGTGGAGGATAGCAGGATTATCCACCATATCTTTCTGCCCGTCGTGGGCGTTGACCGCAATGCGGATGATGTCTTCGATTGTTGTCATATCTTCTTGGGGTTATTCATTGGAGGTTTCACAGTAGGTGATAGCGCCCTTTAGCAGGAGGGCGATAGCGCCGATATACAGGCACACAGTAATGATAATCTCTGTCATAGTGCTTCGCATTTAAGTTTCCGGCCGCAAGTTACGAAGAGCTTGCGCAAAACCGTGGCGCAAGCGAATTATATCTGCGTGGCCTCGTATAATAATTCTTGCACACTATGGAACTAAAGGAATGGGAGCTCCAGTTTGGAAAATTAACCCTAAATAGCGATATTTGTATCTGACACAAAACTTTAACCTGCTAATTATCTCGTCTTATGGTTTCATGGTGGCAATCCGGCTTCTTGAGCCAGTACTGGTATATTTTTTACTCTACCCAGGTACTCATCGGGTGGATAGTATTGGCCTATGCCATCCTCATGGGCGTCGTGATGGTGGTTGCCCTGGCGAGTAAGATGGACTTCGCGTATGCCAACCGTTCATCCAGGGGCCTTTTCATGACGCTTGTATTCATCCTGTCGCTCGCGGAATTCTTCGTGTATGAGTTCTGCCCCGATGTAATCTCCCAGAAGTCCCTCGTGGACAGTTTTTGGGGGCTGGTGGTGATGGTCGTACTGGCCGTGTATTCCGCCCTGCAAGCAAGGATGATCCATATTCTTTCCCAGGCGTATCTTCTTGACGGGGACAGCGGCGGCCTGACTATTTTCGGCTTCGTCCTGCTAGGCGTTTCCCTGTTTCTGATACTGCTTTCCCTCCCGCTAAGGTTTCTCAGAACACTCGTTGTGATTATCGTCCTCCTTGGCCTGATATTCAGGCTCCTTCTCGATGTTTTCGATATGTATATGGGGGATTTCAGCTTTGGCAGATTCATTGGAAACGCCTTCTGGTTCCTCGTCTGCGCGGTTGGGTTCATGAGCGTTGCACTGATGATGATCCCGTATTACACTTTCGGCCGCTTCCTACTAGCCGGGTGGTTTGCCGCTTACGTGGTAGTAGTCCAGTTCTTTCTCCGTGACGTCGATGAAAGTACAGGTGAAACGCGGCTCAGCGAGGAGACTATCCGGGAGAACGCAATGCGCAGAGAACGTAGAAAGGCTATGAGGCAAGACTTCAAGGATTACATGCGTGCCCGGTCCGCTGACAGGGCTAGAGCCGCGGCAGAGGCAGAAGAGGAAAGACGCCGGTACCGCGAGCAAAACTATCCCTCTCCTACTGAGCAGGTGTGTGAGAACTGCCGTTTTTACGAGTATTCATTGGGACATTGTAGCCGCCATGGCGTCCAAAACCTCAGCCCTCGCGACGATTGCAGTCAGTGGGAGTGGAAAGAATGACGGCAGGACCTCTGCTATTCACCTCGGACAACGCTCAATGCTTCGCCTGAACGGCGCTACGGATGTAGCGTTCAGCCCGGTCGTGCACCTTGGCGATGCACAGGATCTCTTCAAGTAGCTCTGCCCGTTCCCTTGAACTCGTGTCAAGGGTGTTCAGTGCGTCCTCTGCCCGCCAGAGGTTGTGATGCAGGTCGTTCAGCTTGACGCGGATGGCGGTCTGGTTGCCGGAGCGGACAATCTTCTTCACGTAGTCTCGTAGCTGATCTCATCGCGGTGGGTGAGAAGGTCTACGGCCTCCAGGACCCCTTCCTCGACACACTTGTCGCGTAGGTCGGAGATGGACAGGTCCGTGTCCTCCACGACGTCGTGCAGGAGACCCGCTTTTTTTCTTCGATGGTGGCTCCCATGAGGCCTACTGCGAGGACATGGAGGATAGCGGGGTTCCCGACCATGTCCTTCTGGCCGTCATGCGCTGCGACGGCGATGCGGATAATGTCTTCGATGGTCGTCATGCAGATTGTTCTTTAGTGTTGTTGCAGAAAACGATGGCGCCCTTCACCAGGAGGGCGACAGCGCCGATATACAGGCTCACAGTAATGATAATCTCAGTCATAGTGCTTCGCTTTTGTGTTTACGGCCGCAAGTTACAAAGAGCTTGCGCCAAACCGTGGCGCAAGCAAAAAATAATCCGAGGGAATTCTCATAATGCTCTTTCTTTGAGGTGATACTTCCTGACTACCTTTCCTCTCCTGTCGATCGTGCCATAGAGCGTAATCTCCACATCATCTGTCATGCCGTAGCCGTCATCGTCCATATAGTAACGGCCATCGGGGTTGATCTGCCAGGCGACCTCTGCCACCCCGCCCTCAAAATGGCCGATAGAGGTGGGGAACCCGGCATATCCGCGCCTTACGCGTTTGAGGGTCTCATCCGGAATGCCCTTCAGGGAATCCCAGTCGACGTCATCCTCAGAGAAGTCGGCAAAGCATAGGTCGCAGTCAATAAACTCATAGGCCTCCCGGCTCCGGTGATCCATAAGGAACCTGGGTTTCCACCAGCCCAGCAGGGATTGGTGTACGACGGACATATCGTCCCCCAGGGATTTGGTGTATGAGCCACTTATATATCCCTGGTTATATTCGGGTTCACACAGCTCGATGTACAGTTCTTCATTCATGGCGATGTTCTCCTGTTAGTTGTGTTTTAAAATAAAAAGGCCGGGCCTTGTCTGTGGACGTAGCCCGGCCTGCTGCCGCATAGTACTTTCACGCTTACTTGTGGCTTTCTATCTCAGGTCGGCTACCAGCTCGGTCACGATTTCCGGACCGAACCAGTCATCGAGTGTCTCTTCAACCTTCCTTTTAATCTCCGGTGTGATGCTCTTGTTGAGACGCTCCCAGATCCAGGCAACGACGGCTGCGTCATCGATAAGGCCTATCCAGCCAAGAAGCCTCACCGGAAGCAGATCGCCGGGCGCGGCGATATAGATGATACCCGCGTAGACGAGGGCCTTTTCAAGGGTATTCAGGTCCCCCTCTTCCATAGTGTAGTAGAATGTCAGCACCCAGCGGCTTGCCGAGCGCCCCGCTTTCTTGGAGTAGGTCACAATCACGTCCCATGCATTGACGGCGAGCTCTTTCCAGGGCGCATCCTTAAGTCTTCCGACAAGGCTCCCGACAGGCTTCCCGAGGATGGAATAAACGAGAATGAGTATACAGATTGTGATGAACATAATTGTCATATTTGGTCGTGTTTCACTTTCCTCCCTTTCAAGTCCATGACAATGCCCTCCGGCAGGCAGTGGGCAAATGTCGCTTTGATCAAAGAACTTGAGATCATCTCGAAATCCTGATAGAGTGCCGGAGTCAGGATCTTGCCCGTGCTCTTGTCCATCAGGCCCTCATATCCATCGACGCTGTAGACAATCACATCCGGACTGATTGCATATTCATTGGCTTCATCCTCGGTGTACTTTACGGTATAGTGGAGCTCATGGCTGTCATCGATGACAAACGGCTCCAGGACACGGCCGTCCAGTGTCAGCTTCTGCTTGATATGGTTTCGGGTTGCGTAGACCGCCTCTTTCTCCTCGGCGAGTAAGGGCTTAAGGATGGTTTCCATAGCTGGAGTATCACAAATATGCCACCCTGACCCATCTGCAAGATAGGGACACGGAAGGCACTCGCACGGGTGATGAAGGATGTAATTAATTGCAAAGGCCTGCGTTTGCAAAAGAGCTTCCCGTTTATATGTGTATTCTGCAAAGCGGAGGCAGGAGCGATGTTTGCCGTAATCATCAATTACAGAGAAATGGTAGCAGAAAATAAAAGGCTTCCCAACACGTGCGGTGAAGTAATTGATGTCTGTTGTATCTTCACTAGTCCCTAACACTTTGTTCTTCTTTTTGAGAGGTAGAATTTCATTAGTGTTACAAAGATAAACCAGGCTCTCTCTTCTAAATCGATTAAGTGTAATGAAGGGGAAATTCTTCCACGGCTGGAAATATAATTGGTCCCAGGGGTATCTGTCGTTTACATGGATCACCTCTTCTAAGTGGCAAACGGAAAAGAATTTGTCTACGTTCTCTATCCAAGAGTAACCACCGGTATTCTTCGTACGGGAGGATGCAAATTCTTCCAGCTCCATTTCGGATACGGAACTGGGATCTATTGCAAATAATGGCGAGTTCAAAAACCTAGTAATTAAGTCGTTGTACTCGTTGTAAGTCTTCTTGGCGTCAATCTCCCGTTTTTGGGAGCCACTGCTTATTAGAGTCCATGACATAGTCTACGGTTTTTATCTTTCCAGGAGGCCCGAGGCAATGCCGTCTGCGTTTTGAATGAGCGAAACCAGCGGGGTCTTTGCTTTTGCAGCGTTAAAACTCTCCTTGTGCTCTGCGCTCTGCATAGGCATATCCCAGGCAGTCATGTGCCAGCGGATAGCCAGCATCTCTTCAGGGGTGAGCTCTAGGCCCCATGAGAGAAGCAGGATGACGGACTTCTCTCCGTGCCCCAGGGGAAGTCCCATGTTGTAGTCAACCGAGTAGCCGACATACTTCTCCCAGAAGCCGTCATCGTTCTTGCGGCTGAGGATACCTTCCTTGTAGATATCTATCTTGCACGCATCATGGAGCAGCGCACAGATAGCGACGCTCTCCAGGGAGAGTTGCACCTCCAGTTCGGGTTTCATGCGAATAATCTGCTCCCTGAGCATAGCGGCTGCTTCATAGACGTTCATGGAGTGCTCCGCCAGGCCGCCCTTGCAGGCAAGATGGAAACGGCTGGATGCGGGGGCCTCGAAGAAGCCGAGCTCTTCAAGCTTAGAGATAACCTTTTCGATACCTTTGCGATTAGTCGCAGAGAGGGTTTCTATGAAATGGTCTTTCAACATACGGATTTTAGTTTCTTTTGCAAAGATAAAAATCTAAGGCGAAGTCTATATTCGCAAAATTTCAATGACATCTATTAAGAAGGCAGCCAGAGCCAGTATATCCGATTGCTTGTTTGGGAATGATTAGAGAATTCAGAAAACGATGCCTCCTGGAGCTTTCCCCGGGAGGCATCATCCTTATCACATGCCGAGTTCCACGACCTTTCCCTGCATGGAGAGGTAGAGAAGGCAAGCCTTTACGGTATAACCGCCCCTTACGAGAGCATCACGGTAGGCTGCCTGCTGGGGGGCGTAATGCCCCAGGTAACGGCCGTCGTCGGGGTTCAGGACATTCCTGCCTGCACCGGGGAGGTTCTTGAAATCTACCAGCACGCATTCGCTCTCGGAGGTCAACCACACAAGGTCGATGGAGCCCACGGTCATCTGGCCGTCTTTGAGCTCACGGAAGGGGAGCTCGTGCTCGACGCGGACGCCCTTCCCGTAGGTCTCCGCCAGGAACTCGAAGAGGATCTCCGCGGCAGTGACGATGGCGTTGGGGCTATTCAGCACCCCATCGAGGCCGTGGCGGGCTATGGTGTCCTCCGCTGTCTTCAGCATGGCGGGACGGTCCATCCCCTGTTTGTAAACCGCGAAGATGTTATGGATGCAGGTGCCGACCGCATCGTCCTCGGCAGCGGCGGCCTTTGTGATAAGTTGCGGGAACGGTCCTTCCTTATCGTTGAGGCATCTGACCTTGACGGCCTTCACGAGGGCCTCGTCCTCAATGCCACTGGGCGAGACCCGCTTGCAACGCGTCTCGCCGTCGGGCTCCACCTCTTCCGCATAGCTGTACGTCTCATCATCGGGATCTGCCGGCGGTTCCTCCTCGTCAATCTCACGGTAGAAGAACTCGGGTGTTCCGGGCCCCCAGATCTCCTGCCAGGTATCAGATGGCATGTCGGGATCCGTCTTGGCGGCCCATCCGGGGCCGTTCATCACGCTGAGGGTGTCCGTGAGCATCTGCAGGCCCTTTACCTGCCTGTTGTCGTGCTGACCCACCTCGACGAGGATATCCCGGGCACGGGTGACGCCTACGTACAGGAGCCGCCTTCCCTCCTTCACCTGGGCGTCCCGGAAGGACTGATAGTCTCCGGGCCCCGTCAGCTTCCTGATCTCCGTGTCCATTTCCTCGGGAAGGGGGCTGTTGTACTGATTGGAACGCCTCGGGACATAGGTGATGTAGTAGCCGGGATACAGGTCGCTCTCGCTGGGAACGCCTTTCCGTACGGCATGGACGCTCCAGAGGAAGCTCTTCGCCACCTGCTTGTCAGTCAGGGAGTCACTGCTAAGGGAGAACATGATGACAAGGGGCCACTGAAGACCCTTGGAGCCGTGGTAGGTAAGGACGTTCACGCCGTCGGAGGCGTAGCCCTCGACCTTGATCTCCCCGTTCTGTATCTTGGATATGAATCCTTCCAGCGTCGCGCTTTCGCCCAGCGTGAGGCAGCTGTCCTCATAGTCGCGGGCGTTCTGGATGAGTGCCATCAGGTTGTTCTTCCTGACATCGCCCTCTCCCCACTTGGCGCACCGGTCCAGGAGGTTCATCCGGATGACAAGTCCCCTCACGATGCTGGCGACCCCTTTTCCGGAGAGCTCTTCTCGGTACTTCTTCAGGAAGGCTGTGAGGTCCTCAAGTTCACTGTATTCCTTCCCGAGAATTTCACCCAGGGAGAGTCCGCAGCAGAGCCTTGCGAGTTCCGCGGTAAGGAGCTTCGAGTCGCCAAGGATATAGTTGAGCATGAGAAGAACCAGACGGATCTCCATGCGTCCGGCTTCGGCCGTACTGCTCACTACGACCGGAATTCCGTATCTGCGGAACTCCTTCGCGACGCTGTTCACGTCGCTGTTCGTGCGGCAGAGGACGGCGATATCGGAAGCTTTTATATCCCTCAGTTCGCGGGTATCCTTGTCGAAGACCTGGCGGATGGCGGACCTACCGTCCAAGATGCGGCGCACCTCGGATGCCAGATCCGTGATGGTCTGGGGCTTGCTAGCAATGACCGGCGCGCCGGGCTTCCCACTCTTGAGGATCTTCCCGGGCTGGGTCACGCCCACCCAATGCTGGAGGTTGGGAACGTCGCCTGGAAGGGATTCCGTGCGGTATGTGGGATGGAGAATGACATCATCCTGGTCAAGGTCATCAAAGACCCTGACGAATACGTCGTTAGTAAAGTCAACGAGCGGTTTGAGCGAGCGCCGCGAGACGTCGAGCCTTCCGGTCTCAAAGCCGGGTTCCCCCTTATTCTTCCGTCCGCGGATATACCTGGTGAGCGCCTCGACGAGGTCAGTGTCGGAGCCCCGGAAGCCGTAGATGGCCTGCTTGGGATCCCCTACCCAGTAGCTCCATTCAACGAGCTCGCTCAGACGGTCGAAGATCTCCAGCTGCTTTGGGTTGGAGTCCTGGAACTCGTCGACGAAGACGTACCTGACGCTCTGGCGGATATCCTCCTGGACAACCTTGAACCTCTCCTCCTTGAGCATTGTCAGGAAGTAGTTCTCCATATCGTTGTACTCGATGATGGAGTTGTCTTTCTTGAACGTCTCGAAGCGCGCTCTCCAGCGGATGGCGATGTCGAAGATGTGCTCGGCGCACTCCCGGATGAGCTTGCAGTCCGGGTGGGATGAGCAGCAGCTGTCGATGAGCTTGAGGGATTCAGCGCGGCTCTCGGTCAGGTCGCTGACGCCCATGCTGTCAGCCTTGGAGATGATGTCCGCGACTGCGCCCTTCCAGAAGTCGTAGTCCAGCCTGGAGGACTGGCTCTGAGTGAGACCGACCGTCTCCGCGAAGCTACGGAAGACATCGATGTCATCGGGCAGTGTCTCACGGCCCAGGGTGAGGGCGATGTACGCCGCCTTGTTGTCATCGCTCATCACCTCGCACCTGGCGCTGATGCCAAGGAGGTACCAGTACTTCTGGATGTACTTGTAGGCGACCGCGTGGACGGTCCCGATATTGGCAGCGTCCAGTCCGGCGGCGGCCTCGTAGTCCTTCTTCTCAAGGAAGCGGGTGCGGGCGTTGCGCTTGATGTCAGCGGCGGCCTTCTCCGAGAAGGTCGTCATGATGACCTCAGAGGGAGTGCATTTCTTGCGCAGAACAAGTTCGGCAAGAGTACTGGTGAGAAAATAGGTCTTGCCGGATCCTGCACCGGCGTTGAGGTATTTGATGTTCTTCATATCTAACTGAGTCCTCCCTTGAGCGTTATGTTCTTGTCCCCGTACGCGCGGGCTTTTCGCTTTTCGCCTTCAGCAATGTTTTTGCTCTTGTCTTCGTAGCTTATCTCCAGAGGATAAAGATCGGGCTGGTTGAAGTAGTCCAGAACCTTCAGCTGCAGATCCTCTCCTTCCTCCGCTATGCCCTGGCGGAGCTGGCTCATACGGAAGACATAACCTCTTGCCGCCTGATCAAAAAGATCTGGAGTAGTTTCCCTATGTACTCTCTCGATGGAGTAATGGTTGAGCGTATTGTCTGTGGTGTAGAGCTTCCTCCGGGGAATGGCGTAGTATCCGACGAACTTCACCGGCCCGCGCTCTTTCTCTACTACCTTGCGGTAGATGGAAAGCTGCAGCTCGCGACACTCCTCGAGCTTCTTTTGGTAGGTCTTGCCGTGGCTGTACTTGAAATCGATGATCACGTACTCCCCGTCCCCGGGATCCTGCAGGAGACAGTCTATCACCGCGATGGCCGGTCCGATGTTGGTGAAGTCCGCCTTGAGGGGATGCTCGAAGCCGATGATCCGGAGATCGTTGGAGATGATGATGTCAAGAAGGGTCCTGACGCTCTCCCAGAGGCTTACGCGGAAGTTCTTCCTCTCAAGGGAGTTCTCCTCCAGGTACAGGATGAGGCCCTTCCCGTCCATGACCTCGCTGAGGATGGCCTCATAGTCCTTCTCCTTCCCGTGCAGGTCCAACATCTTCTTGGGGTCGTTACTGCATTTGTTCCCGAGAGCCTCTATGTAGGCGTGGGCCACGATACCCTCCGTCGTCTCGATGTCCGCAATCTCGTCGATCCCGTACTGCCGGTATCCTTTCACGTAGTCGAGAAGGTAATCGACCGGGCTCATAAGGAGCGTATTGATGCTGGAGTAGCTCTCCTCCCCGCGCTTGAACCCGTCGAGGATGGCCGGATCGAAAATGTGCTTCGCGGCCTTCCCGAAGTCTTTCACCACGGGACCCGACGCGGTCTTCGGGACGGGCGTCCCAGCGGCGAGGCCGATCCTCTCCTCCAGCTCCGCCAGGAGGGCGCTTAGGAGGGTCTCCTTCCCGCTGATGCGCCTGCACGTGACGACCGTGACCTCCCTGCAGCGGCTCAGTCCCTCCGCACGGTAGGCCTTGTCCATGGCGGCCAGCTGCTCTTTCCTGCTGACGTGGACCCCGGCCTCCTGCAGGTCGGCGATCTCGCCAGGAGAGAGGAAATCGTAATCGTAGGGGATGTCGCTGTCCGTGCTTGCTGCGAACCAGATGAGCCTGTCGGCCCCGGAGTAGATATCGGCTACGCTCCCGACCACGTTCAGGGAACCGAGGCGTGGGTAGTCGCTGGAGATGTCGATGGGGACGCAGATGTGCGCGGCCCAGCGTGTGAGCGTGCTGACGGGGACGGTGTTCCCCATCACTCGCCCGAGCAGGCGGCGCATCGCCCCGCAGTAGCGCTGCAGGGCCTGGTACTGTGCGTTGTACGGACTGTCCGGGCTGACGGACTGGCCGGCAGCCCAGCGGCCGAGCCCCTTGATGAAGGCCTCGACCCCCTTCACGGGCGCCTCGCCCTCGGGTAGCTTCTGGCTCTGTTCCCACATCCCGAGGAACTGCAGGGCCTCGTCGCGCTCCTTATCGGGGAGCGGAACTCCGTTGAAATCGAACCGGGCTCCGTCGAAGATCTCTTCCCAGCCGGGTCCGAACCCGCCCTCGGAGCAGATGTGCGAAAAGAGGCGGCGAGCGGCGCTCGCGTAGTACTTGCTGCCGTCCTTCGCCTCACACTCGCAGTGGAGCTTCCCGAAGGGGGAACGGGGCGCCTGGAGATAGGACTGCAGTGCGGCGATATCCACGGGATAGCGGAAGAGGGACAGACCCAGGGGCAGGAGACGCATGACCGCTCCGATACCCGCGTCGGCGGCGCCGATGCCGGGCTTACCCGCCGCGCGGAGGAAATCCCCGAGAAGAGCTGTGTCAGCCTCGGCCACCACGTCCTCCCCACCGAGCTCCTGCGCGGCGATCCACTCGTGGGCCGTGTACTCGTTGTCAAAATCGATGATCCTGACCTTCCCGTCCTCGATGGTCCCAGGCTCCTCCTTGTACTTCACTTTGGAGTACTTGCTGACGGCGTCCAGGAGCGCCTGCAGGAGGGGGGCCAGATCATCCCTGCGGCACTGGACCTTGATGCTGTCGGAGGATCTCAGGATAGGACGTTTCCTTGCCTCGGCGAGGAGGGCGCGCCACCTGTCGGCAGGTCCAGGGCAGCAGAAGCATGACTCAATGAGGGAGAGGACAGAGATCTTCTCGCTGTCCCCGACGGGGCTACCGTCCCATCCGGCCTTTACCAGGGCGTCTCTCCATTCGAGCATCAGCTCGGCGGTTCCGAAGTCGTCCCTCCGGAAGGAGTCCTGGTAGAAGAGGTCCGGATCCCTTCCGAGTGCGTCCTCCATGGCCTCCATGTAAGATATCACGCGGGAGGGATGGTCGGTCTCAGTGCAGGTGAGTCCCGCGCGGAGCTCCAGCTCTGCCATTAGGGCTTCGGTGCCGCAGTAGGCCTTCCCCAGGCCGCAGTCCTTCTCCGTCAGGAAGACGGATGAGTCATAACGTGGATGAAAGTAAATGGTCATGGTCATTATGTTAGTTCTCGCAGGAAGCAATGGTGGTTGTGTATCCACAAATATAACAATAATTCTCTTGAAATGGGGGATTGGCGACCGCTGTTTTTCCCCGTCAAATTATGCCGCGGAAAGCTTTTTCTCTCGGCCAGCTCGTTCAACCATATCCCGGGTAACAGTAACTACACGATTCTTTCCCCGAAGGTCAGGAGCTTCAAACATCACATCCCGCATAAAAGTCTCCATGATTCCGCGAAGACCGCGGGCGCCGGTCCCCATGGCGAGAGCCTTATCGGCAATGGCCTCAAGGGCTCCCTCTCCAAAGGTGAGACTGACCTCGTCGAGCTCCAGCAGCTGGCCGTACTCCTTGACTAGGGCACCTTCGGGCTCCGTGAGGATACGTACGAGGTCGTTCCTGCCGAGCGGATCCACGTGAGCAAGGACAGGAAAGCGGCCTACAAGCTCGGGGATCAGTCCGAAAGAGCGCAGATCCTGCGCTGAAATGTGGTCAAGAAGGTTATTGTTCCCCTGTATATCCTCAGAGGCACTACCGAAGCCAATCTTACCACCACCTACACCGAGCCGTTTTGCGACGATATCCTCGATACCAACGAAAGCCCCAGTCGCAATGAAGAGGATATCCGTCGTGTCAATATAAATAAGCGGCTGCTCAGGGTGTTTGCGCCCACCGAACGGGGGTACACCAACGACGTCGCCCTCTACGATCTTCAGAAGGGACTGTTGTACGCCCTCTCCACTGACGTCTCTGGTGATTGACGGGCCGGAGGCACGGACGGCTTTCTTGTCAATCTCGTCCAGCACGACAATGCCTCGGGAGGCTTTCTGGACGTCGTAATTGCAGGAACGGAGAAGCCCCGCGAGGCAGTCCTCCACGTCGGAGCCGACATAGCCGCTCTCAGTGATCTTGGTGCAGTCTTGAATATGGCAAGGGACGTTCATATATTCGGCAATACACTGTACGAGGAAGGTCTTGCCACAGCCCGTACTGCCGAGCAGAACGACGTTGGATTTCTTAACAGGGATCTCAATGCCCTGCTCACGCAGGTAGAGACGTTTCATGTGATTGTAGACGGCGACCGACAGGGTGCGTTTCGCTTCTTCCTGGCCAATGACACGGGTGTCGAGGTAGGCCTTCACCTTGGAAGGCTTAAACCGGTTGAGTGTTTTCTTATCCATATCCAATTATTTTCTCAGTGTGAGCTATTCCTCCTCTGTGGTCAGAACTGGCCCGAGGGCAGGAAGGGTGCGCTTGGCGGGCAGCTTGATGCCATGGTTGACAGCCTTCCAGGCGGCTCCAACAATGCTCTTGTCACTCTCAACAAGGCGAGCGGAGTTCTTCTTGAACTTCGTCACCAAAGTCTCAAGGCTGTTCTCAAGCGCAGTATTCTCTTCGCAGAAGAGGGCCACACGTTCTACCATGTTTTGGGCAGCGTTGACAATCTCAGAGATGTTCTCCATTTGCTCCTTCTGAACCCATGCCGTGCGGATAAGGCGCAGGAAGGGTATCAGCGTCTCCTCGGTAGTGATGAGAACGTTCTGCTTGAACGCGTTGGCGAAGATATCCTTGTCCTCCATCTTTGCGAGCTGATAGGCGGCGTAGTTGGGAATGAACATTATTACATAGTCGAGGGTTTTACGGCCGACCACATACTTCTGATACTCCTTGCTGGTGAGCTCCTTTACGTGGTTCTCCACGGACTCCAGATTACGAGCGGCAGCGTCGGCGCGTTCCTCGTCCGTCTCGGCGGCGAAGTAATCGGCTAGAGCCGTCAGCGATACCTTGGAGTCGATGAGGATATCGGTATCGTCAGGGAAGTGGAGCGCAAAGTCCGGACGCATTTTCTTGCCTGTCTCTTCGTTGACAATGCGATTGCCTTTCTTGTCACGAAGCCAGAACTCGGCGTCATAGTCGTGACCTTCGCGCAGGCCTTCGGCCTTGAGGATATTCTCAAGGATGGTCTCCCCAAATATTCCCTGCACCTTGCTCTGGCCCTTGAGGGCCTTAGCCAAGTCCTCGGCGGTGTTGCCAATCGTTTCGGTCTGCTCCTTCAGGTGCTTAACAGTCTCGGCAAACTGCGTCTTGATGGAGGAGGTCTCCTCGGCATGTGATTTCTTCTGTGCTTCGAATGCCTCGGTCATGCCCTTGATGGTCTGGTCCAGGCCGCCAGTGATGGTCTTCATGTTCTCAGCCGCCTCCTTCTTGAAGGCCTCCTCGCGGGCTTTAAGAATCTTCTCGTTCTCTAGAGCTAGTGCGGTCTTCGCGGCCTCGATGGCTTTCTCTTGGCCGGTATGGAGCTCACTGAGGGCCTTCTCGTGGCTGGCTTTTATCTCAGCTATAGCTTGTTCGTGCTGTTTCCTTTCGCTCTCGCGCAGGGCTTCGGCCGTACGTGCGTCGGCCTCTTTGCGTATGAGTGCGGCGTCGCGCTCGGCCACCTGAGCCGAGAGCGAACGTGCTTCCGATTCCTTACGGCTGAGTTCAGCCTCAAAAGCGGCCTTGGTCTTGCTGGAAGTGAAGGCCCAGGCGATAATGATGGCGGCGATGATGACTGCCGCGATGATGGAAATGGTAATAGATGTCATATACTTTATGTATAATTTCTGCCTTCTTATACTCCGGTTTCTCAGGATTCTTACGGGAAATGGGAGATAAATGGCTACTTTTTCATGAGGATGTTGTCTATCATTCCGTACTCGAGCGCTTCCTGGGACGTCATCCAGTAATCGCGGTCGGCATCGGTGAGAACCTTGTCGAAAGGCTGTCCTGAACGCTCGGCGATAATCTCACAGAGCTCCGTGCGGGTCTTCTCTATCTGCTTGGCGGCAATGAGTATGTCCGAAGCCTGGCCTTTGGCACCGCCAAGAGGCTGGTGAATCAGCACGCGGGAGTGGGGGAGGGCGGAGCGCTTACCCTTCTCGCCAGCGCAGAGAAGGACCGCGCCCATCGAAGCGGCCATTCCTGTGCAGATGGTACCGACCGCAGGAGCGATCAGCTGCATGGTATCGTAGATGGCGAGTCCGGAGCTGACCTGGCCGCCAGGAGTGTTCAAGTACAGGGAGATGTCGGCCTTGGAGTCCTGGGATGCAAGGAAGAGCAGCTGTGCCTGTATGATGTTCGCTACGTCGTCGTCGATGGGCACCCCAAGGAAGATAATACGGTCCATCAGGAGGCGGCTGAACACGTCCATCGAAGCGACGTTCATCTTCCGCTCCTCAATGATGGAAGGGTTGATATAACTGTCTACGGCGGCGCTGTAGCGTCCCAGCGTCAAGGGATTGATGCCTCGGTCCAGTGAGGCGAACTTCTCAAATTCGTTCATAGGTCTATCGTTTATCACATGCAATATATACTTCGAGTTATCAGAAATCTTACGGCTTATTGTAACCGATTGTGATTAGAGGCTCAGAGGCCCCTGTTTCTTGAGAGTCGCCATGAAGGGGACCCACATGGGCTTTCTTTTGTCAATCCGACCCGGGTTACTGGGACTCTCCGGATTGTCTCCGCAGGTGCAGCAGAGGGTATGGTAGAGCTCTGTGGACCTAATGATGAGGTCCAGGGAGGCCTCAGGTGCATCATGCTCTGTCTCTATGATGATGAGCTTCGTAGTGGGAGGGAGGAACCCCCTGGTCCTTTCGGCTATGTCCTTCTCTCTGGGAGAGACCATCATGATGATGGCTGAGTCCTCCAAGTGATTGGAAGTGAAGATGAAGCGACCGTGGCAGTAGTTTCTGTAATCATAGACTCCGACAGGAGCCAGGCCGCTTTCGACCATCTTGCCTTCAAGGTTATTAGCGACTGGCCTGCCCCAGCTCCCATGAAGGATAATGTAGCTCTTGACCTCCTTGAAGGCCTCCGCAGTGAGTGGAGTGCCGTCATTCTGACAGAGGGTAAAAGGGCTTTCAGGAAGCTTCTTGTACTTCTCCAAGTCCACATCGTTTTGGAAGAGCTTGGTGAGGATAGAGAAGTAAGAAAGAGAGGTCCCCGTGGAAACGAAACCGTCCTTCACGCCCTTCATAGGGACCACGAAGCAGTTCTCCGAACCGGCCTTCAGGAAAACCTTTCTGGCCTCGTTTCTGTCTGAATCAGAGAAGTTTATTGCGGCAGTGCCACTGGGGTTGACCTCTAGGGCTCTCTTAGTGGCAAACACGATATCGTTGTTGTGCCCGCCTTTGCTGATAAGGAGAATCTTTGCCGTCCTCAGGGCATCGTCGCTGTAGGAGTTGAGGGTATAGGGAGAGACTGAGGTGGCCACCCCGCCTCTGGCTCCGTAAAGGAGAGCGGCAAAATCGCCGACTGTCTCGGCGCCGCCAGAGCCTGTAGCTATGAGAGGCTGTGAAGGGTTAGTGAACAGGAAGTTCTTGATTGGAGTGAGGTCGGCAGCGAGAGTCTGGTCGATAACTGCCTGAAGTGTGGTCTTTGTATCTGTCATATTCGAAAATTTACAACAACATATACATGGGAGAGGCGCATTTCTTACGGGTAAAAATCAAATTTTTCCTTCAGCAATGTCCCTAATAAGGTCTCGGCCCCTTTCAACGCATTGGATAAGAGGAATCTCGTCGTAAAAGATCTTCCCGAAAACATCTTCATTGGACAGCTCTCCCTGCTTAGCGTCGATCAAATCGATAAGTCTGCGACGTCCTTTCTTGTACTCCTCCTCGGGAATGAGACCCTGCTTGAAACGTTTCTTGAGAAGGCTCTTCACTTTTCTGAGCACCTCTATCTCTTCAAGGATGGGACGGTTCAGTTCCTTCTCCCTTTCCCGGACCTCCTTCTCCTCTTTCTGGTAGCGCTCGTACTTAGCGCAGAGCGTGCCCCTGAGGGAGTCTGCGATGCGGTAGTCACAGTACAGCCCCTCTAGGTGCTCCCATGCTTTTTGGATGCAATCGGGTGTAGCTACCGCCTCGTCACCCACCATCCGAGTCAGGGAGAGGCTCGGCTGGTGATATAGCAGCCTCCTGGAGACGGCGATATCCCGCCCCGTCGTGATGGCGGCAGGAGCGCTCATTCGTACCTCGATATGCTGTGGGTCAAAAAGGACCATAGCCCTTATGTGCTCTCCCTGGATGTCCATGGAGATCTCGTCGCCGGAGCGGAAAGGGGTGGGGACCTCGTTCCTGACACACCGGCAGCGGATATCGGTAAGCATGATGTCACGCACTATTTGGGCCCGCATGATGTCAATGCCGGGCTCCGCTTGGAGGAGAAAATCTATATTCGTTATTGTCGGTCTCACGCCTATATATACCGACAAGCCCCGGCTTTCTTATGCCGGGGCTTGAATAATCTTTCGGAAAAAGTTTAGGCGAGATCCGGGAACCGCATCGCGTCCTCGGGGAGAGAGTACTCGAGCGTCCCTTTGTCTCGGAGCTCCATGAGGAGCCGCCCCATGATATTGGGCCCTCTCCAGGTCTTCCCATCCTCACTCAGCTTCGCGCTGTACGCTCCGGCAGGGCGCTTGGGGTTCGGCTGCTGCTCCACGATGAACATTCCCTTCGAGCGTTCCAGTTCCTTCCTGAACGCTTCGCTCTGGGAGTACTTCTGCATGAGGCAGAATTTCATGGCGTCAATGAAGATACGGCCCCAGTCCTCACGTACAGAACCGACTTTCTCCTGGTGACGGGCCATCATCTTGATGGGCTGGCCCTTCTTAGAGTATATGACCTTACGGGACTCCTCGTCGGTGAACTTGATCACCTGGAAGAGCTTCTCCGTACAGTCGAAGGTAACCCCGTCCACTACGATAGGGGTCCTTGCGAAGTTACTCATCAGGCCCCACTCCCCGTCAACCTTGAGAAAGGAGACGGTCTTATCGGCAGGGTACTCCTGGATGCCGTACCACTCGGGGTAGTACTCTTGAATAAATCCTTCCAGGCGCATACTAGAACTCTTTGATTACTTTCTGGGAGCCCTCGATGAGCTGATGACCCTTGGGGTCCAGCTCGACCTTCTCGATACGTTTGATGCGAACCATCCTGTCGTCCAGTACGGCCATGTTCTTCTCAGCCTCGGGCTTCTGCCAGCTGTAGGGCCACTCCATGAGCTCTACACCTAAGCTGCAGAGGAACTCACTGACGGCCTTCTCACCTGCCACAGTAGCCTTGTCAATCATCTTCTTCACCGGGAGGTTCTGTCCTGTAAGTCGGTTCGCGAGGTACTTACGGAAAGGGATGCCTTCCACCTTGACTTCGTCGGGGATGCTCTCTCCAAGCATCGCTTCCGCGCGGCTGATGATGGATGCTTCGACAGGGACTCCTTTGAGGAGGGAGAGGCAGTTCTTATCCGTACGATCAGGGATCTCCACTGTGTATACATAGAAGTCCTTGTTCTCGGGGCGGTGCTTGTTGAAGGCGTAGTGGGCTGCTGTTGCGTACTTCTGGGTGACGTAGACACCCCATCCGAACTTCACCTTGCCGTCACCCTCAAGGGCGTGGTCGAGGCTGAAACGGTCGAAAGGCTCGGCTGATGATCCGTGATAGAATTCCATAGGCTATACGTTTAGTGTCATACAAATATAATAATAATCCCGCACAATCACACGTTCCGGTTAAAGGGCTCCGCCCAGTGATCCCAGCGCTCGAGCGGGCGGAAGAACAGCCCGTCAAGGTGAAGATCGTGAAGTGTCTGCGCAGCGGAGACGGCCTCCCCAATTTGCCCGGCCACCCGGTCCACCTCCTCCGGCTTAAACGAGAAAGTCAGCTTCCCGTCCGGAGGAAGGAGGATCTCTACCTTCAGGTGGTCACAGTACTCGCTGACACTATAATGTACTCCCAGCTCATTGAGCCTTTCTTTAAGAACCCGTGATGCAAAGGTAGAGGCGAGCTCCTCCCGCTCGATCCGAAGAGCCCGGTCCGCTACCATCCGTTCGGCTTCCGGGAGGAGGGAATCGACGAAACGGACTAGCCTGACGAGTGAGGCTCCCAACAGGGAGACGCGGGTGCTGCCGGTCCGGCCCGTGAAGAGTGTCTCTCCGCTGCTGTCCACTGCCGCTAAGATACGGCAGTGCGACAGGCTAAGAAGGAACCCCTTCTTGTCCACCACGTAGGGAAGACCGCCCTCGTCAAGAGCCAGCCGCAGCCTGTCCGTGTTCATGGAGATGTCATGGTCGAGCCCGAGCTCGGAGTGGACGACCCAGGAGCCCGCCAGGTAGATGAAAAGCTCATCCGGGATGGTCTCCTTGGATGTCCAATGATGCCAGGCGATCCTTCGGAGGACCTTCTCGTCCATCACAAGATTAAGAAGAGCGTTCTCTTTATCAGTCATCGTTCTCCCCCTCCCACAGTGCGCTCTCGTATGGCTTGAATTCGATAATCGGGCAGCTTTCCCCGGACTGCTCGTCCACGAACATCTCCAGGCAACCCATACGCAGCGACAGGTCGGCTGCGAACTCCGACACGTCGTCCCTTTTCAGAAGGTCCTGAAACCCATACGGGATGTCAAAATAACGCTTATCCCAGAAGGGAGCGTCCGGCTCGTGGAAGATAAGACGGATGGTGTCTGCGGCCCCGGGAGCGGAGTCAGCGATTTCATATCCCACATAGCTTGCGGGCAGTTCTCCGTGAAAATAATCCTGAAGCCAGACGCCGGCCGCCTCGTACCTAATGGAACGGACCTTACGCTCCTGGTAGCCTTTCAGCAGTGCCTTCTTGCCAACGTCCTTGACCCTGGGGATGCACCTGTCAAGGTCGAGCATCATACGGGCTAGCTCGTCCGGGTCACCCTGGGCTTCGAGGAAAAGATGGCCGCAGTCATGGAAGCGGCGCCCCTTGAAATGCGGGGAGAGAATAAGGGCGGAAGAACCGTCCTTGTAATGTTTGGTGCGATATAAGAAGGAGATATGCTCAAGGTCTACCCAGGTGTGAGCTCCGGGCTTGCTGAATGCCGACTCGGGTACGCCGGCCCCAAGAAGGCAGACGCGGAATGCACTCTCCGTCACGGGCTTTCCGTTGCGGCGGGGTGCCCACTCATGCCAGCTGCTCACGACCCCGAGCCACCAGCAGTCCCGCTCCCCCCATTCGCACTGAGGGTGCAGTCGCAGTACCTGGAGGATGGATTCTTCGACATTGTTACAGATTGTTTCGGAAAAACTGCTCATATACATTCTATTCTTGTCATATTCTTATACCGCGAATAATCGTATTTCTTACGCCAGTACCTGAAGAAATTTTTCGCCGGCGTAAGAGTATATACTTAAAAAGCAACCCTTTCTAATGCGCTACAATGAAACAAAGACTATCGCGTTCATCCGCCACAAGGTGGATATCATCCTTAATAATGGCCCCCTGGATGAACTGGATTCAGATCCAGCCATCTGTTTTTATAGGTTGATGGACATCTTTTGCGTGGAAGGGCCCCGGGATAGGAGTGAGGTCTCCGGCTACCGCGTCGTGACCGAGCTGGTACGCCGCGGGGCGGCGACCATGGCGGAGAACAAGCGTGGAGTCAGTCTACGGATGCCTCATACAGAGTGGTTATTACGGTACGTGTCCGGACATCCGCGAGAGTTATGGATGATAGTGCCGGAGAGAGAATGGGATTACCCGTTCAACGAGCCGTATAATATCGGACAACTGATCGCGGTGGACCGCTTCATGCCGGAGTTGGTCCGCCAGGCGGATATCCTATCGATGCTGGTCCGCATCCGGCTGGCAGTGAAGGAGGGCGTCGCCCCGGGCTCTTCCCGTTAGAGATACTGGGCAAGACGCACCCGCACCTTCGGGGACGATAGCTTGTGGATGGCCTTCATCCTCAGCTGACGCACTCTCTCGCGCGTGAGTCTCATCCCTTCGCCGATCTCCTCAAGGGAGCGGGCCGGGCAGCCGAGGCCAAAGCTGAGGATAAGCACCTGGCGTTCCCTCTCGTTGAGGACGGCCATCACGCTGGCGAGGTCTTCGCGTAAGGACTCCTGCTCGAGCTCCCCGTCGGCGCTGGGAGACTCTTGGTCGGGAATGATATTCATGAGGGTCTCAGTCTGGTCCTCTCCAAAAGGGTAGTCCAGCGAGAGTGTCTGGACATCTCCCATCAGGGTGTCCCCGAGCTTCTCCCGAGTGAGGTCAACGAGCTTAGCGAGCTCTTCATCGGAGGGCTCCCGCTCGTTCTCCTGCATGAACTCTGCGCGGACGCGGCTGATCTTGGTGAGGGCGCCTACCTGGTTGAGAGGGAGCCGGATGAGACGTCCCTGCTCGGAGAGGGCCTGAAGGATCTGCTGACGGATCCACCATACTGCATAGGAAATGAATTTGAACCCACGGGTCGGGTCGAACTTGAGGGCGGCTTTCATCAGGCCGATATTGCCTTCGTTCACCAGGTCCATCAGCTCCATTCCGCGACCCTGGTACTGCTTGGCAACGGAGAACACGAAGCGCAGGTTCGCTTCCACCAGGCACCGGTAGGCATCATCGTCACCTTCCTGGATGCGGATGGCCAGTTCGGTCTCCTCTTCGGGGGTAATCGTTTCCAGTCGGTTGATATCGCGGAGGTAGTCTTCGGCGGCCTTGGTACGGACCGTTAGTGAAGGGGTAATTTTCAATTGTCTCATGGTCGTTTCTTATTGTTTACACAGATACATACTTGGGAAGAATGGATTTCTTTCGGAAAAAAGTTGAAGAAATTTTCCTCCTTGCGTGTGCGTAGCGCATGCGCTACCTATTCATACAAGATACGGCCATTGCGCTCGTTTTTTCGGATCAAATAATTGTAGGGAGAGCGAAAGAAAGTATGTCCCCCGAAGTATATGTCTTTGGTTATTCCTGAAAGTAGCAGGGGTTTCTGAAAAAAAAAGTGAAATTATTCCGTAAGAAATGACAACGCTTCGAGTATAGATTCACGAAGCCTGACAAAACAGACTTACCACAGCTGAACATGAAACGAAATAAACCTCCTCCCAGAGGACTTTTCTGGGGCCTGAAAGTTTTTTCACAAAGACGAGAAACTTTTTCACGAGTGGCACGTATATATTCCTGCCTCTGATTGGTAAGGGTGCCTTTCAGATAGAGAGTAGCCGGAGAACTTCTCCGGTGACGCCAACCGAGCTGCGGAACCAGCCGCGGTGGAGCATAACCCGCTGATACAAAACAGAAAACCAAAACTATTATGAATAACACTGCTGCCGCGCACATCGCGCACCCCACTTTTACCGTAGTCTCGAAGGAGACTGAACCTAACGAGACTCTCAACTGCCTCAGCCGTATCGCCTCTGGCGAGCGAGTGATTGACGTTTACCGGAGCCGGACCCTCTCCTGGGAGAAGTATGCTACTCCCGAGAAGGTTGAGGAAGCCGTTTCCGACCCCACCTTCCAGGGGTATACCAGGCTGATTGTAGCCATATCCTAAATATATGAGAAGAAGAAAACAACACTCCTTTGATGCCGAGGCGGCGTTGAAGGCCGCCACACTGACCGTCATTGCCCTTTTATCCTCCTGGAAGTGTCACCTCCAGGAGACTGACCGTGATGAGGTCATCGCCGAGTCTGTCGCGAAAGCGTGGAGACGCCGGGATACCTATAACCCGGAGAAAGCCTCGCTGAGGACCTGGGTCGCTCAGATTGCGAGGAACACCCTACTGGACTTTCTCAGGAGGACAAAGGGTCCCGGTAATGACTCTACACCGAGCGTGCCCGGTGACGACGGACGCTGCACGGAACCAGCGGATTCCGACATTATCGGGAGCGAAACGCTCGAAAGGATTCAAGGGGCGATCGATTCGCTTCCTGAGTCCTACAGTCAGGTAATCACCCTCTTGTCGGAGGGAAAGGCCTGTGCTGAGATAGCCGAGATCCTCGGCTGCTCACAGAATGCTGCAGCCATTCGCTGCACCAGGGCCCGGAAAGCCCTGATGAAAAAACTTAGCGAGGAGGCGTAAGAAATCGCGTTCCATCAGGTATAGGATGATAGAAAACAAGAAAAGTATATGAGACCTAAGAGAGAGAACTGTCTTTTTGAAGAGAAGAGCTTCCTTTCGGAGCCTAATACGACCTTGACCCAGGCCGCCTGCCTGAACCGCATCTATCGAAAGGTGAACATGGCGGGCCTAGCCGAAGGGGCGCTTGAGGAGTTACACTCAGACCTTGATTATGTCTGCAAGCGCTATCATATCGATGACCAGAGCGCTATCCTTCTTGCGGGCATCCTTGAGAAGTCCGCTACAAATAGTCTGATGGACGACGAGGACCTCGCTAACTATGTTGGCTGCACGAACATCGAGTTCATCCGTTATCACGCGAGGTTGCGTGATATGGAGAAGGCAGGAATCATCATCATCTGCGGGGGACGCGGCGGACGCCGCTGCTACCGCGTGACACCGGAGGCGCTGAAGGCCGTTGAGTGTGACGGCGAATTTGAACCGGTCAAGATGAGCGGCCTTACTGCGGATGAGTTCTTCATCCGTCTCCGTCGGTGCTTCGCCTCTTTCCGTAATGACTCCATCGATGCAGACCGCCTCGTTGAGGAGCTTGACAGCTTGGTCAACTATAATGACCATCTCTCCTTCTGCCGCAAGGTGAAGGAATCGGCGCTCTATGGGGATTGTTCGGACACGGAGCGTAGAATGTTCTTCTATATGTGTCATCGCTATGTGACTCACGGAAACAAGTCGATTGAGATTGACATCCTCACGAACCTTACAGCTATCATGGAGGACGACGAGTTCCTCAAAAGACGTATCGCCAATAGGAGTATGCCCTTCCAACGTGCGGGACTGGTGACATTCGCCCTCGACGAGGGTTTTGTCGATACGAACTCACTAGCCCTGTCCGACGAGGTGAAGGAGACCTTCTTCGCTGACGTTGAGCTGGCTCCAGAGGAGACGGTTAAGCATAAGGATATCATCAGCTCTGGCTCCATCCAGGCAAAGGAGCTGTTCTTCAATAAGGCCGAAGGGGCCTAGGTAGAGCGCCTCGAAAGCCTTTTGGAGGCGGAGAACTTCAAGATGGTTCAAGAGCGCCTGCAGTCCTCGGGCATGCGCCGTGGCTTCAATGCCATCTTCTACGGTGCCCCCGGAACGGGTAAGACGGCGAGCGTGTATGAGCTTGCCCGTCGTAGTGGACGCGACATCTTCCGCGTGGACATGACCAAGCTCAAGAGCAAGTGGGTCGGAGAGAGTGAGAAGTCTGTGCGCGGCGTATTCAGAATGTACCGTTCGCTCTGCAAGAGCAGCGAAAAGGCGCCCATCCTCCTTTTCAATGAGGCTGACGCTATCTTCTCCAAACGCATCGAGAACGTCGAGCAGAGCGTGGACCAGATGAACAACGCCATTCAGAATATCATCCTCGAGGAAATGGAGTCCATCGACGGTATCCTTATCGCTACGACGAACCTCTTGACGAACCTCGACCCTGCTTTCGAGCGCCGTTTCATCTTCAAGGTGGAGTTCAAGCTCCCCGAGACGGACTCTCGTGCCAAGATATGGAAGTCCATGATTCCTGATATCTCAGAGGAAGAGGCTGTGGTCCTCGCTGAGAAATACAACTTCTCTGGCGGTAACATCGAGAACATCGCCCGCAAGAGCACGGTCGAGTACGTCCTCTCCGGCAATCATCCTACTCTGTCCTCTCTGGAGACCTACTGCCAGGAGGAGATTCTCAAGCGCAAGGAAAAGCGAAACAAAATTGGATTCTAGAAGGCGTAAGATTCTCCTTCGTGAGGAGTATATATAGCAAACGACAAAAAGACAATGGCAAATATCAACGTTAACACCACCGAGCTCCAGCAGCTCCTCGATATCATTCCGTCCGACCACAACATCATGCTGGTCGGGAAGCACGGCATCGGTAAGTCCGAAATCCTCACCGAGTACTACTCCGCCAAGGGCATGAGGGTAGTACCTCTTTTCCTTGGTCAGATGTCCGACCCGGGAGACCTCATCGGCATCCCCAACAAGAACGAGGAGACCGGCAAGACGGACTTCATGCCCCCTTACTGGTTCCCTCTGGACGGGAAGCCTATCGTCCTCTTCCTTGACGAGCTCAACCGCGCACGTCCGGAGATACTTCAGACTATCATGGACCTTGCGCTCAACCGCACGCTTGCCGGGCGTAAGCTTCCGGAAGGGAGCCGTATCATCAGCGCGGTGAATGCTGGTGACCAATACCAGCTCACGGACCTCGACCCTGCCCTTGTGAGCCGCTTCAATATCGTTAACTTCCGCCCTACAGTGCAGGAATGGCTCCTTTGGGCGAAGAAAGCTGGGGTGGACCCCCGCGTAACGAGCTTCATTGAAGAGAACCAGATATGGCTGGACAAGGATCCTGACGCGAAGGAAGGGGCGGACACGGGCCTTGACAAGACGCCTGATCGTCGCGGCTGGAAGAGAGTCTCGGATATCCTTAAGGCCTCCGGCGAGATGACCCCTCTGGTGACCAAGGCCATCTCGGCAGTGGTGGGAGCGAAAGCCTCGAGCGCCCTCGTCTCCAACGTGTCCAGCCATAAGATTGTCTCGGGACGCGAGGTGCTTATGGACTTCCCTAAGGTGAAGGAGAAGCTCGATGGCTACGAGCTGCACCAGCTCTCTGTGGTCAATGACGGTATCTATCGCTTCCTGGAGGTAGAGAAGGTTCCTGCTAAGGACCTTGAGAAGGCCAAGAAGAACCTTGAGGACTACTTCGGCTTCCTTGCGAAGGAGAAGAAGGAAGCAGCAGCCCACTTTGCGAACCTCTTCGTTCAGAAGACCTATCCCAATGCGGTTGGTTTTATTGCCCGCGAGTGTCAGGTCCTCACGATGATGTTCATCTCCTATGTCAAAAGTATCAAGTAAATGCGAGACCGTATAACCACCATCATTCAGCACTGGTTCATTCAGGAGCCAGCTCTCTTTCAGGTCGTCTGTACGCATGACCTCGAGGTTAACACGCAGATGGCCTGTCCCATCCGCAGCGGACGCCGCCGCATCGAGTATAACCCCGACTATCTGGCCGAGATGACCGATGAGGGGCTGGAGGAGGCACTGCGCACGGAGGCGGTTCGTATCCTTCTCAAGCATCCCTACGAGCGTAAGCCGGACGGATGCAGCCAGCAGGCTATCGCCCTGGGCTCCAATGTCGTGGTGGGGGACAACTATCAGTACACCTCCTTCCGCATCGAGAAGCCCGCGGACTTCGAACTGCCGACAGGAATGGCCTACGAGTGGTACTCCCGTAAGATACAAGAGCAGCTCCCTCAGGGTGAAGGGGCCGGGCAGGATGCTGGCGATAACGGAGATTCTCAGACATCGAGGGCAGCGGAACGCAGTCGTGACCTCTCCGAGCTCTGGGACGAGGACGAGCTCACCGTCGCTCTTATCAACGGGGTCATTGAGGGGTGCACATCCTGGGGCTCACTTGCAGGAGCCTTCGCCGAGAAGCTCAAGGCCTCTACCCGTGCGAAGATTAACTGGAGGAACGTGTTCAGCGGCTTCCGCGCAAGTATCCTCTCCTCCAAGCGCAAGCTTACCCGCATGCGTCCCAACCGCCGCACGGGCTTCGAGAACATGGGCTCCATCCGCCGTTTCGACACAAGGCTCCTCGTGGCGGTTGACGTGAGCGGGTCCATCTCATCGGAGAGCCTCTCGTACTTCTACGGGGTCATCAACAGCGCTTTCCGCTACGGCTTCGAATCGGTGGATGTCATTCAGTTCGACTGCGGGGTAAGGGTTGTTCAGAACCTCAAGAAGGTAATGAGAGATGTGGCTGTCATCGGCCGTGGGGGGACCTCTTTCCAAGAGCCCATCGAGTACGCCCATGAAAACGGCTACGACGGACTCCTCATCCTCACGGACGGCTATGCCCCGGAGCCCTGGCTTCCGGAGAACATGCGCTGCAAGATTATCTGGGTGTGCCAGGACAGCAGCTGCTATGAACGTCACCACCACTGGATGGAGAAGTCCGGGCGCGTTTGTACCATAGAACTCAGTTAGCCTATGAAGAAGATTCAGGAAATGACCGAGGAGGAGATCCTCAATAGCGCAGCCAGTGGCATACACGATTATCTCATGAACATCCGTCCCCACGGGGAGTTCGTCCTCGAGATGGCCGTCAGGGCCCAGATAGCTCAGCTTAAGCAGCACTACCGCTGGAGCCTTGGACTCGGCGGACGGGACCGTCTTTCCCAGCGGCAGCTCCAGGAGCTGGAGCAGCTCATCGCCCATCTCGAACCGAAAATGGCCGAGCTTGCCCGTGCCGTCCAGCTCCACTACAACCAGGAACAGACCGTCTGGAGGATCCATGACACCTCTGCGAAGGCCCAGATAGAGAAAGCCTTCCGGGATGTCGGCATCAAGGTCTCTGTCGACGGGCAGCGCTATAGAGCGAGGGTACTGGCATACCTCGGAAGTCACACGCTCCGCTTCTACGTGGGCTTCAAGGCCCTGGAGAAAGAAGAAGATGTGCTGGAAGGAGTCGTTCAGGCAGTCCTTGATATGAGGGATGCTCTTGCGCGTTTGGGAAAAGATGTAAAAGTAAGCAAGTAGCCATGCGCCTTTTCAACAAAAGAAAGCCATTTCCCCTCACCGATGAGGAGGTCATCCGTGAGGCGCTTAAAACCGTTACGGAATATGCCAATCGCCACCCCGGCGACGAGTTCAACATTAATGCCTGCACGGATGCAGTGATGGCCTCCGTTACGGAGATCTGGATGAAAGCCCGGGGATATACTTCCGCAAGAGCCCTGAAGTGGGAAGATCAGGACGAGTGCAGCCAGCTCGTCAGTCGGATTCGTATGGACCTGCGGGCTAGAGCCTATATCAGAGCCACCGAGTGTCTTAAGAATCGGAAGATACAGAAAATCAACATGTCAACAGCGGAAGCGTTGATAGCGTACGAACTGCGCCAGAGAGGACTCAAGTTCTTCTTTGAATGGCAAAAGCTTCGAGTAAAGGTATCTATCAAGCTGGATTGTGGTAGTGCTATGACCTTTATCGTCAAGTACAAGGATATTCGCGAAGGAAAGCTCCTGGATATCCTTGATACAATCATGGCCATTGTCACGCCCCTCAATCAGACGAAAGGCGACGTAACCGTATGGCCGCTCACCGGCACCTGTAAAACATGGAATGGTTGGAAATCATAGCGATGGTGGAGTATGATTGGGCTTTCTTACAGGCTTATTCATAATAGGCAAAGGAAGAATTCAAAAATTATCACGTTTGACCCGTAAGAACTGAGTAGTTTATCAGTATAGATTGTAGAGCAACACAGTTATACCATGAAAAACGAAGAACAGTTATCTACGAAAACGCTTATTAGAAACGCTGTATCTGCTTTCAGAAACGGATATATCGGAGCGGAGCAGGCCTCGTCCGCCATTGATTTTGCTGCAAAGCTTGGTGATACGGAGGCGCAGGCTCTCATAGAGAAGTGCCGCAAAGAGGGTGCCGAGGTTGTATTAAACGAGTGGGAGGGCTAGGATATGGCGATGTGTCTTCAAATGATTCAAATGCCCCCTGTGGCTTTTATGCAGTTTGACCCTGCTGAAGTGGTCAATCCCTCCGACCTCTCGGAGGCTCTGAGGTGGAACTGCTCTAAGACGGACGCTCTTTCCCGTTTGTGGCTGAGTTATAGCCGTTATGTTTTCTCGAATGCAGACCCATACATGGTAGCTAATGAGGGTGCAGAAGCAATCATCGATTATGTGGAAGGAATGGGAGAACTGGGACAAGTGAGCGTAAGTCGTCTCTCGGAAGGCGATTATGAGTTGAGGCTCGGTAGGGCAAGCCTGTATCTATCTGAGACGGAAGAGGGGGACGTGTTTCTCTATTTCTACTCACCTCTTAAGAAATCCAATCGCAGGGAAGAGTGCCGTCTGGACTTGACGGAATGTGGCAGCGACGACGCTGCATGCTTCATTGCAACGGTTTTCGAGGCTTATGGCAGTATAGTGGACTATTATTACAATAACAAGGTAGCATGAAAAGAATCATTCTTATCGTAACCGCCCTCCTAATGGCGGTGTCGGTGCTGGCCCAAGGGACGCAGTTCCGCAAGAAACTCAGGGAGATTAGGCGTGAGGGATGGGAGCTCTACGGGGCCTCCAGAACGATGAAGGACGCGCTCCGCAGTCACTACGAGGCGCTCGGGAAGTCCGGCACCTTCGAGGTGTCCGGCTCAGCTACGGGAACGCGTTCGGAGAGCATCGGTCAGCAGGTGGCCTGGAACAACGCCTGCATCAATTACGTTCAGCAGGCTGGCAGCTTCCTTCGTGGTCGTATCGATACGGATGTCCACGCCGGCGGAGGCGAGAGCGGCGAGTTCTCGAACTTCTACTCGGCTTATGAGACCCTTCTCCAGAAGGAGATCCGCGGGGAGATGAGACCCTCATATACCCTTGTTCGCCATCGCCCGGACGGGAGCTGCGAGGTCATGGCTTTCTTCATCGTAGATGAGGATGCGGCTATGAAAGCCCGTATCAAGGCCATGGAGCTGGCCGCAGAGGAATCCGAGGCCGCACAAAGAATTGCCTCGCGCATTCGGGAGTTTGTGAAGGAGGGTTTTGGTGAATAGGCTGTTATCCATAGTGTTTGTTTTGGTCATCTCCGTCACCCTGCATGCGCAGGGGGGCGGGGATTCCCGTAGTGCTTTCCTTCGGAGGAGTAACGAAGCCACTAAGGAGTATCATTTCCGGATGGCACAGGAGCGCGGATCGTTCCTCCGGCGTGCCTGGAAGGTCTCGAACGAATCCGCTCCCGTAGAGGACCCGTTCCGTCGGAAGGTTGACGCAGGTCAGCCTGGCCATCCCGTGGTTGTCCCGGTGAATACTCCAGTCGATGAAGAAAGCCTGTCCGGGGTGGGGCTCGTCTTACCATTCTACGGTTCTGCTTATAGGTTCAGAGCAGCTTTTCCGGTGGGGATGACGCTCCCGTCCGTTTCGGAGGGCGATGTGGCCGATGCGTGGGAGAGCCTTTCAGAGGGTGCCAGCCATCTACTTGAAGACTGCCTTTCCATCCGGAGCCGGGAGAGGCTGGGGGACTGGGCTTATCTGCAGCTGGTTGATTCCCTGTCAGTGAAGGTGTTTCCCTTCTCCCAGAACGAGCGGGAACTCCTTTTGGGATTCCTTCTTGGCAAATCAGGCTACAAGGTGCGCTTCGGACGGAATGAAGGGGGGCTTACCTGCCTCTATGGAACAGAGCAGGTCATCTACGGGAAGCCCTACTTCTTTAAGGACGAGATCCATTACTATCGGCACAGGGAAGGGGAGGGCTCTCTCTCCCTCAGTGACGGGGTTCCTGAAGGGGATAGGGCACTTGATCTGCGTCTGGCTGATGCTCCGGCAATAAGTGGAGGTTCGGTGCATGAACGCAGGATTGAAGTTGGCGATATCAGTTTTGATTATCGTATTTCCCAGAGGCTGCTGGATTTCTATGCCGGCTATCCGCACACGGAGATGTACGTCAAGGCCGGTGCCCCGGTAAGTGCGTCTATCCGCGAGAGTGTCTACCCTGCACTCCAATCGGCAGTCGATGGGCTGGGGGAGGCAGATGCCACAAGAGTCATCCTACGTTTTGTCCAGAGGCTGATGGAGCATCGGAGTGACGATGAGCGATGGGGCTACGAGAAGTGGAACTTCCCCGAGGAGTCCATCTTCTATCGCTGCGGGGACTGCGATGACCATGCCATCCTTTTCGCAAGGCTTGTCCGTGACATCCTGGGGCTGGAGGTAGTGCTAGTCAGCTGCGAGGTGAACGGATCCCCTCACGCCACGACGGCTGTGCGCTTTACAGAGCCGCTCGAAGGTGGGGACTGGATCTTGTACGGGGGGGAGCGTTACTACTGCTGCGAGCCTTCGTCAACGGCGGCAGATGTGGGGGAAAGATGCTGGGAGAGCTATGTGGTGAAACGTGTTGACAAGGTGGAATGACGAAGCGGTAGGGAAGATGTAGGAATAATACCATTCAATCCTACCTGGGCATTATGGAGAATCCTTTTTTTTCGTAAATTTGCTAGAGCTAACCACTATTACTGATCTATGATTCCATCATTTTTCGCCCTGTTGAGCAAAGCTGGAATAGCGTGTGCAGCGGATACGTACAAATCGATTTATCGTCTGCACGAAAAGCTTCCCGTTGCTATTGCGGTCAATCCTGCCTCACCTGTGCCGTGGGAGAGTATCATTAAACGATATCAGGAGCAGCTTGAACCAACACCTCAGGCATTCTTTGTGAACTACGCCAATGAGTTTGATCTTTTCTTGTCAACCCTTGAGACGGAGGAATCGTGGAAAGGTCTTTCCGAGGATGAATCAAACATCATCTTCTTAGGATATGGAGAGGATGACATCTTCCCTTCCGTGTATAATGTCTATGTCCAGATTGATGAGAATGGAATGATGGGACTCTCCGAGGGAGAAGTCAGGCAGGTGACGCTTGAAGAGCCCGTCTTAATCCACATGCTGGGGGATTTCGAATACGTGTCGCCCCTGCTATTCGGCCGCAATGAGAGGGTTCGGGATTTCTTATGTGAGGGTTTCCGTCCAGTGTGGAATGGCTATGTGGAGAGGGTCGCCGAGCTGGTCGAAGGGAAGTCCTTTGAGAAGGACCTCGTTAGCAGGTTGAGGGACTATGATTGCACCGACGATATATGTGGGCGGGTGGATTCTGCGACGGGTAAGACCTATGATGATATGACACTTGGCATCTCTACTTTCAGCGTGGAGGACTTGGTGTCTACAGTCGAAGCAGTCGTGGACGCAAACGCGAGATTCAGCCATCTGATGTCCGGCGCCCCTGGCAGGCCGGGAGGAACGAAGGAAATAGCCGTCATAACCATCCCGGAAGGCATCTCATGGATCAAGCATAGTCACGAAGAAAGGAGGAAATAGGTATGACATCAGTAGTTGGTATCTTAAACAAACGCGGTCTGGCTATAGCCGCTGACAGCGCGGTCACGAGGACAAGAAATAATAGCGGGAGGCCGGAGGAGAAAGTGACGAAAAACGGAAACAAGATGATCCGCATGAGCAACGATGATCCTATCGCTGTCATGATCACTGGAAGTGCAGATTTCCTGGGGGTGCCGTGGGATGTCATCGTCAGGCGTTTCAGGCAGCGTAGGGGGGAAGAAAATAAGCATTATCCGACAGTAGAAGCCTGTGTGACCGATTTTTTCGACTATGTCGCTTCGAATGATACGCTCTGGAACGATGTGCAGTGTAATTCATACCTATGTTCATTAGCCTCCTGGCTCTTTAATAAGGCGATGTTGGAGATCTCATTTGAGAACGATAGGAATGATGATTTCACGATGGAGTATCCGGAGGAGTTCGTACAAGCTTTTACTAGTATACTCTCGCGTATTGCCAAAGAAAAACTGTCTGGCCTTGGAAGCCCACATTTTAAAGGCTATTCTCTTGATGAGTTTAGGCGTGATGCCGCGGAAACACTTGATGACTTCTTCTTACGGTATACGGATAGCCTTGATTTGGGTGCTTTCCCCGAGACCTTTCCCGAGAAGGTGCTGAAAGCTATCCGTCCCACCTTCGAGGCCGCCCTGCTGGCAGTTATGGGATCAAAAATGGAAAATGATAAGTCTTCCCAGCTGGTCTTTACCGGCTATGGAGTAGAACAGGAGTATCCTTCACTGGTGTCAGCCGTTGTTTGCAAAGGATATGCGCATCGGGTAAATTACTCCATTGCGCCAGAAGACATTGTCGACATCACAGAAGATAGGCCGGTAGCAATCTGCCCGTTTGCGCAGGATGATGTAATGAGGGCGATTCTTAAGGGGATGCACTTTGATTGGTCAGAAAAGGCATTTGAAGAGCTAGATCAGATGACTGCGGGGGGGCTGGATTCTGTTGTCTATAGTATGGTCCCTGAAGAAGAAGCAGGTTATCTATATGAGAATCTGTTTTCTGTAAATGTAGAGGATCTCAAGAATGCTTTTTATTGGGAGGGTGGTCAATTGTTTAAAGAAAACGAACATAAATGGGAACGAGGCTTGGAACGTTATAACCCTGAAGACCTGGCTGTTATTGCGGACAGTTTCATTGACCTAACCGGCCTTCACCGAGCTCTGACTTTCCAGAAAGAGGGGGTCGGAGGAATAGTCGATCTTGCTGTCATTACTAAAGACGAAGGCTTTAAGTGGCTCCGTCGCAAGGGCTGGTATCATAGAGACAACCATGGAAAGGATGGCTCTAGGGGGATTTAATGGAAATAGTTAAACGCATATAGATTATGGCTACTGTGAAACAACATGGACCCGCTAATTTGGGCCAGGCAATCGATGATTACTATGAGTATAATCCATCTACACTGATGCCTCTTCTCCTGCTGTCCTTGGCTGCTCAGGGAAAGCTGGAGGTTGGAAACGAGTCAAAGCCTGGCGCGACTGTATTCGCGACGGTCAATATTCCGGAAGTAGAACAGTATGAATGGGTTAAACTCAATCCGGCCTTGAAACGCCGACTCAAAGAGCAGAAGGCTCTGGGAGCTACTGACATCGTTGTCTATGGGTTTATTCCTGACGAGCTGAAAAATATATACGACACCTTCCATCACTATGATACCGTGACGGTTGTCCAGGAGTACCATCACCGCATGGGAAGACTGGTACAGCATTCAAGTAACTCCGCCTCAGATAAGGCCCAGAGACAATATGCGATTCTTTGTCTGGCGGATGAGCTTCAGGTACCGCCGCTGAGTTGGTTCGATAACAACTTCTTGGATGTGGCCAACGAGATAATAACTCGGTCCGGAATCCAGCCGAAGCGTCCAAGACTCCATGTCGCGGAGACATTGCGTACGCTCCTTTGCTACTTCGGACATGGTGTAGTTTACAATCCATTCGCAGGCAGCGCTATCGCGGCAGCCATGGTTGGTGGAGGAAAGAACCTTTATGTTGACGGGGATGCGAATGACAAGCTTCTAGCCATAGCGAAACTCTTGTGCTATGGAACGGGGCAAGAAGGATGCCATGTCGAGAAACGCGATTCTACCAAGTGGATTCCGGGAGGAAAGGCTGATTACGTGCTCTCCACGTATCTGGGATACATAGATGGCAAGCCGGCGTTCGACTTTTGTCTGGGTCGCTGCCTGGATGAGTTCGAAGGGTCCGGTAAGTTCGCGGGAATTGTCTCGCCGAAGGACATCTTTGAAAGGCAAAGCGAGGAGATGAAGGAAGCCATCCGCCGTGACTGGGTGGACAGTATCGTTCTATTACCGTTCGGCGAAGTGGCGGTTCTCATTGATGCGGCTAAGGAGAGAGGAAGGAAGAAGCAGGTGCGCTTCTATAACCTGACTAACCCGCTGGTAAGGCGCAGACCGGTATTCTTCGTTATCGGGAACGATAAGTATGCCTCCATCCTTAAACTGTCAGATGTGAAAAGACCGGGCTTCCTGAAGTCCCTGGTTACTCCTACGATTGATCAGCAGGAGGGCTGCAAACTGATTAAGCTGGGCGATCTCTTTGAGACTATGCCTAGACGCGCCTGGTCTCTTGAGAGAGAGAGAGAAGACAGCCGGGTGCTTGCTTATATTGACAGAAAGGATCCGTTTGATGCTTGGCAGCAAAACATCTGGATGCAGGGCATTCAGAAGCGTTCCATTGTCAGTCTTTTTGCTCCTGCATATAAACTGGAAGAGGACTGCCTCATCGTTAATGCGGCGGGAGAGCTAGAGCCACGTCTTTTTGATGCAGACTTTGGTAGTGCGTTTTTCCAAGATGGCTACGCTTTTAAGAAGAAGCCTTCGACGAGTAGGATTGATTTCGAATGGCTGATCCATGAACTCTGCAAGCCGTACGTTAGCCGTCAGCTTCATCCATACGGACAGGACGAGATGCTTCCAGAGACCTTTTCTGAGGAACAGGTCCTCTCGCTCACGCTGAATATCCCTATCGGCAGTGAGGAGGAAAAGGAGGAAGAATCCGCTGACAAACTTGAATCGGGAGAAGTTTTACTTGGTTCAGATAGAAACGAATACACCATCCACGGGTTCCTTGGGAATGGTAACTTCGGATATGCGTATAGTGCGAAGTCTCGCAACCTGGTTACGGGCGAAGAAAAGGAAGTCGTTATTAAGGAGTTCTATCCGCATAATGCCTATCATCGTATTGATGGGAAGGTCGTTCCTATTTGTGATGCCTCAGAAGAAGAATATGCAGCCGATAGGGAGAAATTCAAGAAAGAAGCGGAGATCATGTCAGTGCTCGGCAATATGCCGGACAGTCATATCGTCCCGGCCATCGGCTTCTTTGAATGCGAGCAGACCAATACGATGTATTACGTCATGCCTTTCTATAAGGACGGATCCTTTGATGATTTCCTCTGTGCGGGCGAACGCTTGACGGAGGATCTGGCGATACAGCATGTCGTCATTCCTCTTTGTAAGGCGTTGAATGCGAGCCAGCATCATAAGATTCTTCACCTTGACATCAAACCGGAGAATATCCTTATAGATGAGAACGGCGATGCCGCCCTTACTGATTACGGAACGGCAAAGGTCTATGATGAGATGAACCGCATTACGTTCCGCGGAGGAAAAACAAGTTGCAGTCGGTACGCGGCACCTGAGCTTGTCGAAGGGACGGTTTCTAAATACGACCCTCGTCCGGATATGTTCGGCATCGCGGGAACGATATATACAATTGTCACCAGAAGGTACCCTGATGCCATTTTCGAACTGGACCAGGACAAAGAGGATGATATGAGGGAGTTCCTGCAGCAAGAAGGATGCAGCAGGCAGTTTGCAGATGCACTCATACGTGGGTTGCAAGCCTCGCTGAGTGCCCGCCCCAAGAACGCACAGGCGTTCCTTAACCTCTTTCCGGGCTGTGAAGACATTAAGCTCTAAATCATGGTAGAAGGTTTCTGCATAGTGCTCGATTTCGACGGCACGGTAGTCAAGCACGCCTATCCGAAGGTGGGTGATGACATCGGTGCCGTTCCGGTATTGAAAAGGCTCGTTAATAATGGATGTCAGCTTGTCCTCAGTACGATGCGTAGTCATAATTCGGAGGGGGTAGATACGCTACAACCGGCGCTAAACTGGTTTGAAAAGCAAGGGGTCCCCCTTTATGGCGTGAACGAGAACCCGACCCAGAAAGAGTGGACAGCCTCCCCGAAGGTCTATGGCGATCTCTATATTGACGATGGAGCGCTAGGCGCGCCGTTGAAGGCAGATTTGGACGGCCGGGCATATATTGACTGGAACAAAGTAGCTGTACTACTGTATTATATGGGCCTCCTGACCAGCAATGATATTATAGAAATGGTCAGGGATGGTGAGGTACAAATAGAAATTGAAAACAGAACAAAGCAAAATGAATAAGACATATACACCTGCGCCGCAGGATACTAGTGGAATAACTCTTTCATCTGAGCTGCTTGCTCTTGCAGAGGCTATGGCCGAGAATGTCCATGAAGTGTGGGCGGATCGCCGTATTTCCGAAGGCTGGACTTTCGGGCCAGTTCGGGATGATACGAGGAAACAGACTCCCTGCCTGGTACCCTATGCTGATCTCCCGGAAATAGAGAAAGAGTATGATAGAAGTACAGCACTGGAAACCCTAAGGTTCATCGTTTCCAGGGGGTACGTGATTGAAAAACATTAATCTGAGGATCGAGGTTTGAGATGTTAGTTTTTCCCGGACAACTCTTTTCGGAATGCCAGGTATAGTTTTTTTACGTCCTCGCTTCGTTTTTCCTCGCGTACTTTCTTGCTGCTCAGTGAGCGCTCCACTTCGATGCACGCCTGGTGACACTCTTCGTCTCTTCCCAGAGAGTGCAGTATCCTTGCCCTGTTAAACTGTGTCAAGGAATAATCATATTGCGATCGCGGCTCATCATAGATGACGTTCAGAATGCGAATGCTGGTGTCGTAGCACTCGAGGGCCTCCTCAAGGCGCCCAAGTTTCCATAAGCTCATTCCTAGATTTCCATGCGAAGAAACCATGATCTCGTGATAGAGACCATAGGCGGGAAGCCATACCCGGTAGGCCTCACGTAAATAGTGTAGCGCCTCTTCCCATCGCTCCATTTCTCGGAAAATGCACCCGACATAATGGTAAGGGCGCCCCATTAGCGGGTGATCCTTACCGTAAAGCTGGGTTCCAAGCTCGACGGCCTTAAGGGCGAGTCTTACCTTTTCCTCATAGTCATCAGCCATCAGTGCCATGTCCCTGTAACCGTCTATTACATACGGGTGCAACTCTCCGTAGAGTTGTATGCCCAGATCCCTTGCTTGCTTCCAGACGTCGTAGGCTTTCTTAGCGCTTTCGTTGACCTTGTTCCTTACAAGATCCCAGTAATAGACATGTCCCATAGCCCTGAGAGCCTCAATCTGATCTACGACGTTGTGCTCACGCAGACTGATTTCCATACTCTTTTGGGCATATTGCAGAGATTCTTCTGCGCTCTTCCCGTCCTCAGGCCCGTTCACGTTAATTGCAAGGGTGCGATAGGCTTTCGCAGTGGCAAGCTCCGGGTGTTGGTTGATGAGGCTTTCGAATTGATTTAGGAAAAGTCTTTTGGAGTTGACCTTGTACAGTACCTTGCAGAGCCGGAGTAATATGGTATAAAACTCGGATGCTTTCTCGGGCTCATCAGGGCATACTTTGAGATAGTCCTCAAGGGCGACCTTGTCAGGCATGGCCTCAAAAAGGTGCCTCCAGTAGGTGGCAATCTCCACCTCATCGAACGCCATCGCGTGAACAAGGTACTGTCGCGTTGCAATATAATCATGCAGACGGTCCCATTCTTTCAACTTATCCAGCTGGAACGGCACTTCAAGCATGGCGGAGTCGCTCCATTGATTGTGTAAGCCGTCGGCTATGATGCTCCGGCACTCTCGCTCGTAAGCGGGAGTGTTCTCCAGATAACGATTCCAGACCGTGCTTGTGATGTAGCTGTGAGTGAACTCCAACTGACCGCTTTGGTTATTAAGATGCGTGGAGAAGCTACAGTAAAAGGCTGACCAGTCAAGCGGCTTGATTCCGGTCATACTGATGAGCTCCTGCTCCGAGAGACCGTTTCGGGAGACGGCCAGCAGGCCCAGCACCTTCTTTACAAGGCTTTTGCCATACTCGTTTTCGAACCGTGCGATGACCTTCTGGTAGAAGTCTGTTACAGACCCACTGTGAAGATAAACCCCAATCTGCTCATCCAGAGTGCCGTGGCGGCCGATGCAGATAATCTCATCGAGCAGTGTTTTCAGAACAAGCGTATTCTTGCACTGGGGATCCTCTATGATACGGCTTACCTGGTCCTCGCGTAGGCGCTTCCCGAAGTTTTTCGACAAGTACTCCTCCACCAGCTGGCCCCTCTGACTCTTATTAAGCTGTGTGAGCTCATAGACGGGATAGCTCTTGCTTTTGAATGCCTCCATTGTGGGGTCTTCCTTCAGTGTGGAGAAAACAAGTTTTATGTTTCTTGGGAAGAGAGGAAGCCAGTTAAGACGTTTAGCCTGCTCGAAATCGCTGATCTGGTTGATGGCATCAATCAGGAAGATAAGCATCTCGTCCCTTGTCGAGAAAACCTCCAGCAGGTGCTCCATCGCGTCCTTGTCCGTTCCGCTCACTGGGGCGATGCCGCACCGCTCAGTGAGCTCATCGGCGATATAGTTAAGGACGTTCGTATAGGACTGGTTACCTCCGTTACTCAGAAAATACGGGATGATGCTGAAGTGAGGGTTGTGCGCGTTCTCCTTCGCCCAGTTGGCCAGGAGAGCGGATTTACCCATCCCGGAATCGCCGGTCACGACAAGACGGCTCTCACTTGGGTTTTCGGCAAAGCGGTTCAGGAACTCAAAGTCGCTCTCCTTCTTGATATAGGTCATGCTCAGCCTCTGGATGAGTGATTGCTGAGCCATCCTCTCTTTCTGGTGGCCGGACAGGTTCTCATCGGGGAAGAACTCATCCAGCAGGCCGACAAAAGCCTTCTCAATCTGGCTTCCTAAGTCCTCCAGAGAGGTATAGCTGGAACAAGGGTAGCGACTGGCCTTGACGGCCTCCTTGAGGTGGTGGAGCATCACGGGGTTCTCCGGCTTGGTCTCCGGCTCTTTGATGTAGAAGAAGGCATGCATGTCCTCCTTGCGTTCAAGCACGCCGAACTGCATCTCCATCTCGGTGACACTCAGGTGGTTATCCAGGTACTGTGTCACGGCAGGGAAGCGCTCGGAGACGTCCCCTTTGATGTCCTTTGTCTCCGGTACCCAGCCGTAGCGGTTGCCGATGATACCGATGAAGAACGGGACGGAGTTCTCAATCTCACGAAAACAGATATCCACCACACGGCCCGATTTAGACTCCTCTTCAGTGATTCCCCAGCGCAGATCCAGCTCCGTCAACATGACCCCGCGTCTGGATGCAATCGCGCGGAGGGTCGGGAAGGTACGGTTAATCAGATAGCTTCGCTCCCCGTCCATATCCTGGAAAGTTGAGGAGATGAAGACACGAATCTGTCGGTTTTCCGCGAAAGAAGAGGACTTTTTCATTCTTGTCAGCTAGTCGCTAATGGCTCAAGTATGGTGTTAGTCTCTATCCTTGAATACCATTTCCTGATTACCAAACCTTGTGAAGCACTCATTTTCCTTGGCACCGACATGCAGTGCCCCCAGGTACTCTTTCTTCCCTTTGCCGAAATCATCGTTGGTTCCGTATAGGAAGCGCTTTCCGCCGTTGGCTTCAATATAGAGGAAACTATCCTGGTCGAACTGTTCTGCTAATGACCGGACACTCTCGAAAAAGTCCTTACCAGAGTGGTTGCGGTCAAACGTGAAAAAGCTGTTCTCAATACTAAACGTCTTCCCATGCTCGGGATAGTATCCCCTACAGCGGCATAGACCGTATCCTTTCTCTTTGAGGGTATTGAGAATCGTTCTGTTATTCTCGTCATTGACTTTCCGGGTGTTCCCTTCCCGCCAGCCAGAGAGGATAGCACAATCACATCGTGAAAGCCACTCTCTTGCCCGGTTCAGCCCTCCGAAAGAATCGGAATCGCCTTTCTCGGTCTGCTTTTTCTCAATAATGCCCAGCTCTTCCAATCTGCTGAGATCCTCCCCAGGAAGAAACAGCTCAAGAGGCCTGGACGCTGCCGACTGAGTCGTCTCGGTGTTGAGCGATGACAGAATGAAGTCAACAAGCTGGGTAGCGACCTTACGGTAGTCGTAGTGGTCCTCGCGGGATGCTTTGATCCGCTCAGGCTGATTCGACAGAGTGAGAGAAACATTGTCGCTGTGGAGAAGCAACCTATTGCTGTCTCCGAAGGGATCGATGGAGATATCCCTATAGTTGGGCTCCTCTTTTTTAAAGAACCTCCGAATTGCTTTAATGGCCTTATCCCTCCTCTGGTATACCCAGTTGGCATTATCATGATTATTCTCCTTTTCAAGTTCTTCCAAAGACCTTTCTACATAAGTAGATTTGTCCTCAAAATACAATTCGATGATAATCCTGTCTTCGTCCGAAAGCCATTTCAAGCATTTGGTCGCAATGTGGATAAGATCTTCCTTTCGTTCTGCCCAGCCTAAGTTTTCTATATAATTATGGGGCTCAGGTTGCTTGTTTTCCGGCTTGCGCAGGCTAACACCGGGTATGAAGCCCTGACCAAGTTCGGGGAACTCGTGTTCTTCTTCCGGCTTCGGTTTCTTTGGCGCAGGCGCAATCCGACCATCCCTTCTGGCCCTTGTGGTTTCCTTCCCTAGCTCAGTCAGGACACTATTGCGAACGACTTTATTCAGAAGTGTTTTGATTCTTGCTCCGGACTCATGCTCGGGGTCATAATTCTTGTATGTCTTCTCGAGCCCGTCTAGCACGCCTTTGGCTTTGACGAGCTCCACATCAATAGACTTATGGATCGAACCTTGTTGCTTTACAACCCAACCGATTGTTTTATCAGCTATTGAGCAAGCTTCAGCATAGTATACGGTAATAAAATCATCGTGGGATAGTCCAATCGGCATGGCTTTACTGTTTTATGTGGTTTTTGTATCCTCAAAGTTAATAAAAATGATTGAAAGATGGATGAAACACTGCTGCTAAATCTTCCGGCTTCTCTTTATAGGGCTCCTGCAACGATGCCCAGGCAGATGACTGTCGGTATGCCCCATATATAGAGCCCTACACTGACTGTTGGCATAATGTTCCCTTGGAAGTACTGGCACCCAAAGCCAAAGTCCCAATGGCTGAGCTGGTAAGAAGAGCGCCAGGCAAAGCGCGTCCCAAAGTCGAATCCAATACCGCCATCGATGAATCCGACACCCCCGTAGAGCTGCCAGTCAAGGGTGTCTGACTGCGGGTTGGTAAGACGGAAGGTTGCCCCGCCGATAAGCTCCCAGCCGCCTTCGAAGTCCATTCCAGCGGAGAGATATGGCCCAACACGGCTCCCAACCCAGGTGTAGCTGAATCCGAACCAGGTGTCATAATTCGGCTCGAAAGCCCCTCCGCCCTGCAGGGTACAGGCCGCCCCTACATAGAAGTCTGCGAAGTGCTGACAGAAGGTTTTCTCTCTGTTTGGACGGAGCTGTGCAGCAGGCGTTGAGGTTAAGGGTGCAGATTGACTTACCCGAGCTGTCCTCACGGGAGTAGTGGGAGGTGTCATACTTGACCTTGTGGGCGCCGCCTTTGGGCGCTCAAAGGTGAGCCTGGCAGTATAGGTGCGTCCCGGCTCGAGAGGGGTAGGGAAGGTCCACTCACGAAGAACGCCATAATCTTTGTGCGAGACCGTAAGATAACGCGCCGAAGCAGGTATATATAGCCAGATGGTGCCATCCTCGAATCTCGTGTCAGTGATGCCGGAAAGACCCGCATCGAAGGTCCAGCCAGAGAGACGGGTCTCCAGCTTGAGGACGGCACAGAGCTTCCCATCGGGATCTTCCTTTGCAGTCCGTACATCGGCGCCGGTCCCGTCAGTGAAGGACTGGGAGAAGTTACTAAGGCGGATCTGAGCTGCCGCGTCGAATCCGAGAAGTAGGGTGAGTATGATAATCGCTTTTTTCATCACCTATATATACTTCGCGACGCGCACTTTCTTACGAAAAAATTTTTTGCCGTAAGAAATCCAGCTTCCCGAAGTATAGATAGCAAGAACAGAACGAAAACAGTTTTGCATAATGACCATGAATAGATTCTTAATGATTGCGGTGGCGCTGCTTCTCGCCGCCGCGCCGCTCTGCGGCCAGTCAAGAAGCGACGAACGTGCCGCCAGAAAGGAGGCTGCTGCTGCAGCGAAGACCCTTCGCCGCGAGGGGTTCAAGCCCATGGAACTGGGCGATATCCGCACACGCCTGGAGAAGTACTTCCTCAAGGTCGGTGCTGGGTGCGCGCAGGTGATAGGCGTGGCGGAGAACTGCATGTCCACGAACCTCGCACAGGTTACGGCCCTCTCCAATGCCGCTACCCAGTACGCCCTTCTCTCCGGCGGGGAAGTGCGCGGCCGTATCCTCTCCAGTACAACCTCCCTGACCGGTCAGCAGGTGGACAATCTCGTCTTTTCCTTCGAGCGTCTGGTGGAGAAGAATATCCGTGGGGAGCTTGTTCCTTACGTGACGGCGGTCCGTGAGAAGCGCGGCCGTATCACGGCAAGGGTCTACTGTATCGTGGACCTGGATACAGCCTCCCGTCTGCGCCGGCAGGCCATGGAGATTGCGCTTGAGGAACAGTCCCTCGCATCCAGATATGGCTCGATGGTGTCCGACTGGATTGACGAAGGCTTTGCAAAGGGAGGGGAGTAGATGAGACGACTCGTACTTCTTCTTGCGGCTATGCTCTCGGGGCTCGTCCTGCATGCTCAGGAGTGGATGGCTCCTTTGGAGGACGGGTCTGTCATCTGGGGAGAAGGCTGGGGGACATCCGTTGAGGAGGCTGACCAGAATGCCCTCTCGTCCCTTGTCAGTAAGATCACCGTCGCGGTGACAAGTGACTTCCGTCAAGTCGAGCAGCAGGTCCTCTCCACCCGTGGCGACGAGCATTACCTGATGCAGAGCCACCGCTCATCGGCCTACTCCAGCGTGACCCTCTCTAATACCCGCAGGGAAGTGATCCGGGGAGGGAAGAAAGCCCACGTGGTGCGGTGGATCCGCCGGGATGAGCTGGATCTGCTCTTCGAAGACAGGAAGGCGCGTATCCTCGAGTACGAGCAGCAGGCGTGCGTAGCGGAGCGCGAGTCACGGGTGGATGATGCGCTCCGGTGTCACTATTGGGCCTATATCCTTCTGCGCTCGCTCCAAAGACCCTCGGAGCTGCGTGCGGAGGATGGGCGGATGCTCCTTAATGCCATTCCGGAGAGTATTGCCTCCGTCCTCGAAGACGTGAAGGTGCGAAAAGTGTCGCGGGTGGGTGATGCCGTCCACCTAAGCTTCTCTTTCCGGGGAAGGCCTGTGGAGGGACTCGACTTCCAGTACTTCGATGGCGCCCGCTGGTCAGCAATGACCTCGGTCCGGACGGGACAAGCGACCCTTGAGATGGCCCCTGGCTCCCTGGCGGAGTATATCCAACTGAAGGTGGAATACGCTTATGCTGGAGACTCATTGATGGATGGGGAGCTCTTTGACACGATGAACGTGTTGAATCTCAGACCCATCCGAAAAGCTTTTATCTGTTTTAAGGCAACTAACTGATTATGTCATACTGGATTATCATACCTGATCTGCACGGTCGCAGGTTCTGGAAGGATGCTGTGCGGGGACACGAGAAGGAGAAGATCGTCTTTCTCGGAGATTATGTAGACCCGTACGGCTGGGAAGGCATCACTCCCGATGTCGCCCTCGAAGGCCTGAAGGAGATTATCGCCTTCAAGAAGGCCCACCCGGGGAACGTGACGCTCCTATTGGGTAACCACGATCTCGGGTACCTCGACTATGGGATCTGTACCTGCAGGATGAGCCTCAGGCTGCATAGTGAGATACAAGCTGTCCTGGAGGAGAACCTCGATCTCTTCGATATCGTTCATGTGGCGGAAGAGAGCACCGGTGAGGTCCTCTTCTCCCATGCAGGGATAGGGGAGAGCTGGCTCAGGCGTCACGGGGATCTCCTTGGTGCCCCTGAAGCGTTCCGGCCGGAGCGGCTCAACGAGCTGCTGCATTCAGGGGAGCGCGAACGGCAGATGCTTTTTGAGGTGCTTTCCGACGTGTCGCCTTATCGTGGTGGCAAAGACCCGACAGGCAGTCCCGTCTGGGCGGATCTCCAGGAGTACCTGAATGGGGAGAAGCTTATCGACGGATATATCCATACTTTTGGCCATACGCTCGGGGAAGGCGTCAGGGGCGTTCCTGATAGGGGATTCTGCCTCGACTGCGCCAGGGCGTTCAGGGTCGAAGTGGAAGAAAATGATTAGGATCGGCGTAAGATTTCCATAATTTTGGAGTATATTTAGGCATGAGAAAAACGATTATTGGTTCCGGCGTCTATAACCTGGATGCCATCCTCGTGCGGCAATACCCCGCCTGGCCCGCCATGCGCCCCTTCGTTGACCGCCCCGTGATAGAGGAGGTGGGAGGGACCTGCGGCAATGTCATGTCCATCCTCGCTCATCTGGGGTGGGAGTCATTCCCTGAGGCATCCCTGGATGACTCGCCTGAAGGGATGAAGGTTACGGAGGACCTCCGTCGATACGGTTGTGACTGCCGCTATGTTTCCAACACGCCTTCGGGCGGAACGACCATTCTCCGCTGCCTTCACAAGAAGGATGTCGACGGTAATCATGCTATGACCTTCCGCGCGGGCTCTCCCGGAGGGAGCCGTTTCCCTAAGCGGCACTTCCTCAGGGTACGCGATGAGGCCCCGGCCTTCGTTGAGGCCTTGGAGGAAGCCCCGGCAGTCTACTTCTTCGACGACCCGGCGCCCGGGCACCGTTATATAGCCAAAGCGCTTAGGGAGAAGGGGACCCTCGTCTATTTCGAGCCTTCCAGGGGACTTACCCCGGCGACTCTCGCGGCGGCCACCCTTAGCGATATCGTGAAGGTCTCCGATGAGGCCTGGCCTGATGTGGAAGCCTTCAGGAATGTTCCTCTTCTCGTCCAGACCCTCGGCTGGAACGGTGTCCGTTTCAGCCTACGTGGCGGAGACTGGGTCAACCTTCCCCCGGTACCCTGCGAGAAGGTGGTGGATACGGAAGGAGCAGGGGACTGGACGACATCGGTGCTACTGGACGAGCTCTTCAAGGGAGGTTTCTCCGGGATGGATGGACTGACTGAGGAGGATGTCACGCGCGCCCTCGGTGCGGCACAGGAGGCCGCTTCCAGGAGCATCGGTTACATGACCCCGAAGGGAATAATTAATGCAGATAGAGGTAAATGAAAGAAGTTTTTCCTGTGAATAGTACGGTCTACCGTAGCAGCATGCTGGGCGCTATGATAGGCGATATCTCCGGATCGGCCCACGAAGGGGCGCGCTCCAATACCTTCAATCCCGGCTATCAGTTCTTCACCAGGCAGTCATCCATCACCGATGACTCGGTGCTGACGGCGGCCGTTGCCGACTGGCTTCTCCATCGGGAGACTCTCCCCCTGAAGGAAGCCCTGATGACCTGGGCACGGCGCTTCCCTCATGCAGGCTACGGCAGCGGGTTCAAGCACTTCGTCAAGACGGGGGAATCATACCACTCCGATGCGAACGGCGCCGCCATGCGGGTGTCTCCGGTGGCCGAGCATGCCACCTCCCTGGAGGACGCTCTCTCGCTGGCAAAGGAATCGGCCGCACCTACACATGGCGGCGGCGGGATGAAAGGGGCCCAGGCGATAGCTGTGGCCATTTTCATCGCGAAGGACAGAGTGGCCAAGGGGAATGCCGTGGACGAGGTTAAAGAAGAGATGAAAGACTTCATCGAGAAGACCTTCGGCTACAATCTCAATATGACCATCGATGAGATTCGCCATCGCTCGAAGGACTTCGCGGCCAAGAAAGCGGAGTACCGCAGGACGGGTGTCCCTTCACAGGCCTACGTCCACATGTCCAGCGCGGAACTGACCTGCCCGATGGCCATCATGGCCGTCCTCCACTCGGAAAGCTATGAACAGGCTGTCCGCCTTGCCGTCTCCATGGGAGGCGATAGCGACACCGTCGCCGCGATGGCTGGCAGTATTGCGGCTCAGCTCTACGGTATCCCGGATTCCTTGGTCAGGCGCGCCCTCGTCTACCTGCCCTCCGAGATGGTTGATGTCATCAATGCGTTCGAAGGACTCGGACTGAGGCCTTCGAAGCTGGCCCCTTCCAGCTGCAGACGCTGGACAGCACGGGAGTGCATCGTCTACGGTGCGGCCCCTGTGGGACAGAGGGATGAGGAAGGGAAGACGGAGACCGTACCTTCACGGTTCAATGCCCACCCGCACCGCGGATATGGGATTGATACCGTCGGGAAGACCCTGGAGGAGATCCGCTGCAGCGTGGACGGATTTATTCAGCATGCAAAGAACCACCCCGAGTCACGTTTCCATGTCCGCAGGGTGGGGTATGACAAGGCTGGCTACACTGTTCAGCAGATTGCTCCGATGTTCAGGAGAGCATTGGAGATGGGTAACGTCCTCCTTCCGGCAGAGATGCTGAAAGAACTCTCCTGTTAAACTCATAGTTTTTTTGCATTAAATCAGTATCTTTGTCATTCACATAGTTAATTCGCCTCACAAAAACCATTTCTAGCATGCCCTTTACAAAGCAGGACCTCATCAATGCCGACCTTCCTCTTAATATGACCATTGAGGAAATCTATAACGAAAATAAACTCGGGGGGTTGACGGAGCTTCCCAGGGTGACTCTATGCAAGACTATCATGAATAAGTACAGTGATATTGTCACACTAGAAGACCTGTTCACCAGCGCTCCGAATAACAAGAGCTTCCAAGTTTTCCAGCAGGGTATTCTGAACATGGCGGCGACACTGAAGTCTATCCATGAGTTAAGGCGTCCGGTCTCGCTCCCTGCAAGTGACAGTTTCAAAGATATCGAGGAGGGGCTTCGCACATTCCTCCCTGAGTACATTTCCGAGAAGAGGAGGCGAGCATATAAATACAAAGAATCCAATGAGAAGTATTGCAGAACGCTTGAAATGTACCTCGATGAGAATTCCACCGACCGCTCAAGCGGGAAAATTGAGACTAATCTGAGAATAGACAGACAGTCTTTCTATAACTATCTTACAGCGGCCAGTAGAGAACTGGGGCAGATATTCCTTGAGGGCAAAACTGTAGGCGGCATTTCCGTTCACCCCAGGCTGTCTACCCTGGTCCGGGAGTTCCAAAACAACTTCACACTCCCGAGTAATGTTGAGACCATGAAGAGGCTTTCCAAAGTTCAGAGCCCTGCGATGCGTGACTTGCTCGCGATTATTATTGATGTGTCAATCATGGAATCAGGGGTCGTTGTAAAGGAAAGAGGAAACGCACATGACCTTGTTCTCAATATCGGGACGATCAAGAAGATTCTGAAGAAGGAGGGAGTTCCTATCTCGATCGAAGACTTGCGGCATCTGCTCAGAACGAAGTTTTCAGAGGCTGAGCTAAGGCATGAATTAGTGCAATTCGCCCAAGGTAGTTCCGAGTATGAGCGTATTGAAAAAGATGGTCGCGACTATATCGCAGTAAGGTGGGAGCATCTCAATAGCCGGGACGCCGAACTGGTGCGAATACTGTATGACAACAATGCCTGGGGGCCAAAGAGCGCAATGAGTAAGGAAGCACTCTTCGGTGAATGGAACAGAAGGGCATCCCTCGCGGGAAAGCAACGTCTTGCATATGTTCCACAGTGTAAGCATTGGCGATACCAGTCTTTCCGGGGCTCGAACTACGCCTTCCTGGTTTGGAGCAAGGAGTCTCGTTTCCCTAACGGGGAGGACTACATTTCAACGATTGTACGGGAGAACCCGGACATGTCAAGGGACGATGTCCTTGCTCAGGCCGAAGCAGACGGATATACCAGGATTTGTTCTAGACGTTCCCTTCAAGCGTATTTCTCCAACGCAAAGGACCACAACGAAGTGGAGTATGCCCTGAAGGATGCTATACGGGTGCTGAATAACACCAATGATAAAACCCTGCTCTTACAGGAACTTTACGATCGCCTGACAAATCCCAGAGTGGATGTTCGTCGTTTCCGTAAGTGGGTGATTGTAAACGATAAGGTGTTTGAATATGTATCCACTCCCGGGAAAAAACAGAGAAGTGTCAGACTTGTCGACAAAAAGGCGCCCCTCATACTTCCAAGAGGTAAGGGCGATTACATCCAGCCCCAGGTGCAGGCGTCCTCGGAGAGAAGCAACAGCAACGCAGTTGATATCGCTGTCAATTGGGACATTATCCGGACGGCTTTGCTCTCGAAAGTAGCGGAAGTCAGGCTCTATCCTTCACTGATGGGCGGGCTGGATAAGGTGTTTAGTATTATGAAACGCGGCACCCAGGAGCTCTCTTATAGTTCCGTCTTTTACGGCTGGTTATTAAAGATAAACCAATGCGAGGATATGACAAGCTGGGAAAAGCTTGATTTTATCCGAAATCTACTATTTTCTGTCGAGGCCTATATCGATAACTTCTACTACTTGAAATACGACACTCGGGATATACGAGATGATATATATTGCGATCCTCAGTTCTACAGCGTGAAAATAGTCGGATTGAGCACCCTTTTTTCATTTCTCAAAACGAAACGCCTCTTTCCCGACGACAGAGACACCTACAACCCGGGCTCACTCGAACTTGCCGTTCTTAAAGCCAAACGGACTGTCGTGGATGGTAGGAATAGCCTTGGACATGCGCAGAGCAACCTAGTTTTTGATCATTTCAAGATGAATAAAGAGATTCATGATACGCTTTTCATAATGGCCTACATCGCATCCCGGCTGTAGTTGAAGAGTGTTCGTTATCCCACGACTTCTCCCTTGAAAATTGTACCCTCCGGCCCATATGGATACATATTGGCCATATTAATAACAGTCGTAAGCTCCTCTGACTTTTCGCCCGCATACTGAACTGATATGGAGAATTCCACTCCGTTTTCATCCGATAGTCGGTGTCGTCCGAAGTAATTGATGCCTCCGTAGCTCTGCGCCTTGATTGTGATAACGTTTCCTTCCTCGCCAAGGTCCTGAACGGTAAATCCTTCACTCTCCAGTAGGGATAGTAGGTTTTCCTTAATATCTTCCTCTGTTAGTACCTGGAAGCCGGCGTAAAAGGAGACCATGATGAGACTGTCCGGGGACCAGATGCGGGTTCCATGGAAGGATAGCCCGGCTTGCCAGATGTCATCCTCTATGAGATAATCGCTCGGGATCTCGAGAACCCCGCCCCAGTCCTGGTTGAAAATCCAGGTGCGGCCCTCATAGGAGAAGCTGTGGGAAACCGGATCGAGACACTTTGCTCCTGGGCCTATGGCAATCTGCGCCATTGAGTCCAGTTGGTGGATCCATGCCGTGTCGGCTCGCATCTGAGCAAGAACCGCTTCGGGTCCGGACAGCGTAGACTTCTGCTTGCAGGAGAAAAGAGCCAGAAAGGCGGATGTGATGAGAATAATCTTTTTCATGTGCGTCAAATCTTTCTGATACTATATACTCCGCGCGGGGAGATTTCTTTCGCAGTTTGTAAATAAACGAAAATATCCGTAAGAAAAGCGAAGATGTGCAGTATATATAGGCAGAAGCAAAACAAACGACAGCCATGATAGTACTGAACATCCTTATGATTCTTCTGGGCCTCTCGACCCTTGTTTATTCCTTCTTTGAGATCCGTGTGTGGGGCGGACTGTATTTCGAACGCGATTATCACTGTATAGAACGCTTTCGGAAGCAGAACAAGGTAACGGACCTTGTGAGCTGCATACATAATATTGCCAAGTGCGCCTTTGGCCTGGCGGTGGTGATTGCGGGACTGAAGAGGTGGATGCCGGAAGAAAACCTGGGACTGGCACATGCGGTGCTCTTTGTCTCCTTTGGGCTTCTGGTGGTAGACGTGCTGGCCCTGGAGGGGGCGACAAGAATGCGGGGCCTTAAGCAGCTTCGCAGTGAGATACGGAATCAATGGGACAAGGAGAAGGTCGTCAGTAAGGACCACGACCATGAAGTAAATATGTACAGGGGGACGGTGAGAGTGACGAGTGATTACCCCAGACACGTAATAATAATGGGGGTTAGTATGATAGTTCTAGAACTTTTTTTCATTTAGGGCGTAAGAAATCGGAAATGCCGAAGTATATATAGACAGTTGGAAACGAAAACGTATATGACGAAAAACGACATGTTAGGTAAGGACGGACTTACCATTACAAGTGCCAATCACTTGGCAAACATTGCAAAGGAGCTGTATGAAGCTCTTGTGAGCAGACTTGAGTCTCTTAAGCTCTACTCAAGAGATTATATGTTGGCTATCACGGGAAAGTCTTTTCGTGTGGAGAATGAGTCTGAGAAGGCTGAGCTGGAGACCCTATCCTCAGGTCTCAAAGAAGTAGGTTCTCTCAAGTCTCTGATTGCATATCTGAGGGAGGCTATCAAGCTTAAGAATAAGCTGAACTCGGATTCTGCTTTTGAAGAGCATGTCGAAGAGCTCATTGCAGGTGGTCGTGTAGACCTCAAAAAGCCTGAAGGCAGAAAGGAAGTCTCTTTTGAGGGGGAGCTCGGAAAGCTCTCTGCAGAGCAGAAGGCTCGTTACTATGCACTTGAAGCAAAGTGCGCTACTATCGGTTCTTTCATTCATCCTGACGGAGCTTTCGCAAAAGCTCGAAAGGATTTCTTAGAACACACGAAAGACCCTATCAAAGTGGTGGGGAAAGGCCAGGAGGCCGAAATCAATACTTTCTCTAGCGGTTTTACCGCTGAACAGATTGACTCGGTATTCTTTGATTTGCAGAAGGAGTACAGAGCAGTTCAGGCTGAGTTCAATAAGCTGAAGGGGGAGATAGACGAAAGAGTAGCTCAGGCAAACAGTCAGATTGCTAATGAAGAGCTGAATGCCATGAAGCTGTGGGTTGATACGAGAAAGGTCGAAAGGACCAAGTATGACGCTCAGGTGAAGACTCTGAAAATCGTAATTCCTCAGAATCTGAGGGATGTGTACGAAAAGGTAAATGCCGTTGCAAGTGCCAAGTAGCATTTGCCTCTGTCAGAAGCTAGTTCTTTGATTTATTGTCTAGGACCCAGGTCCCCAGTCTTGGGGACCAAAGGCCCGAATATGGATAGCCCAGGGGAGATTTCCGGCGACCATCAAGCATATAGGAGCGGAACCAAGCGAGGCCCGGCGTGGCTGTTATGGCAGCTCACGCAGCTAGCGAGACCGATCTCCTGCTTGAACCTTAACTTTCCGGACGACACAACCCCTTATGCGGCCGCTAGCCAGGTTGTGCTTAACGGCATCCTCCTTTACGGAGCAACCCAGGCCGCGTCAACAAAAATGGCTGACCTTGCTATCGCACTCGATTTCGAGTTGTCCGGGTTATCGTACTCGTTCTCGTCTATGTTCCCCATAGGCTATCCATAAGACAATTTATTTCCTCCGGCCTGGTGCAGTAAGGTCACCGGCCGGATTTAACGACAAACGCTTATATCTTTATATGACCAGAATTCGAATCTGTGAAGAGTCTGAAGCGCGTCTTATGATACGTGACGAGAGTCTCAGAGACTATGTTAAAATGTGGAGCGCGCGTTTCCCGCAGGAGACGCTATTATCCAAAGTAACGGGGCTCCGTGACAGATACAACATGGACTTAAAGGAGTCATTGTCGCTTGCTCGCTCCAGTGCTGAGGACGAAAGCGTACTGCTGGAGATAGGAGACAAGTTGACTGTCAAAAAGATAAACGATAAAGAGGAAGTCTATGTAAAATCGGGAGATATTTGGGTGAAGGCCCCTGATGGGCTGAAGGCGCTGGATTCTGAGGATATCTTTGAAGATAGAATGAAGGGCAAGTCTATGTTCATGGTCTGCAGGGAGGAGGAGATCCTTGGCGCAAAGGACATACGAAAACTTGCGGGAACTGTTTACAAACGAGCCTGCAGCGTCAGAGGCTGCTGCGGTTTTGGAAAACACGAAATTTGGGACATTTCCGATAGACATGAGATTAATATATATTCACATACCCTGGATAGACAATCCACTTTTCTCTCGGTGGACGATATTGAAGAACACATACTGAGGTACCGCAAAGAGCATGGAATCTCTTTCGGAGTTTTTTAAAGTACTGATTATAAGCAAGAACGACAATGAAAACACTCAAATTTACCGTAAACGTTTACTTTGGAATGGGCTGCTCCTTTGGTAGTTGTGACGATTACGAGCAGTTCGATGTCGAGCTGGAGGATCAAGACGCAGCAAAGATAGAAGCTGCTGTTGAAGGGAAGAAGGTGCTCACTCAAGACGAGATTGAGGAACTTTGCCCCGACGCCGCGGAAATCATTGACAGCGAAGCATCTGCTGTTAAACATGCTATGGTTGTCATTAATGGCTGGGAAGACTACGGCGAGAGCGCCTGTGGGAAAAGCTTGAATGAACTCTTTGAACAGGACCTGAAGAGTGGAGAGTTCTCCTTTACTCCAGAGAACGCCGAAGAGATGGATGATGACGAGAACTATGATGCACGGTTTGATGCCTGGTGGGAAGCTGAAGAGGCTAAAATGAATGCAATGACCTTGCACGAGAAGGCCGAGTATCTTGAGACCCACTATGAACTTGATACAGATAGCGGTTGTGTTGATTACGATTATGAGTTCTGGAATCCCGCATTAGCCTAACATTTTCAGGAGGGATATTTCTTTCTTTACCGGTATGTCTCGAATAATCCATATTAGCCGAGGCATACCGGATTTCGTAATAAATCATTATTTTTGTATTGAGTAGCACAAATGACCAATCTTCAGCGCGAACTGTGTCCATGAAAAAGATAAAGATATTCCTTGCTTCGTCAGAAGAACTGAAAGAGGAACGTAAAGAGCTTGCTGATCTTGTCTCGAACCTGAACCATATTCTCTCCAGGCGCGACATTTTTGTCGATCTGGTTAAGTGGGAGTACCTGGACGCTTCGATGGGGGAACTGCATAAGCAGGAGGAGTACAATGCCGAGCTCCGTGATTGTGAGCTTTGTATCGTTCTCTACTGGACGCGTTTTGGCATGTACACCAAGACGGAACTTGATACGGCATACAGTGAGCTGAAGAGCGGGCATAATCCCCGGAAGCTGTATGTGTACTTCAAGGTCAGTGAGAATCCCTCTGAGGATCTGAGGATCTTCAAAGAGTCTTTCCCGAATGAATATGGCCACTTCTCTACGGATTTTGGAAATATCGACACGTTGAAGGCTCACTTCCTCCTGCAGTTCCTGGATTACATGAGCAATCAGCTCAAGGTTAATGATGTTCTTGAAATCCGGGATTCTCAGGTGAAAGTCAACGGGCAGACGTTCGTTAACCTATCGAATGTCCCATTTGCTGGAAACAATGAGGAATACAACCTCCTGCTGAAGAACATCAAGAAAACAAAAAAGCTGATGGCCGTCAGCGAACCCGATGATCCCGAATACAGTGAGTATGCGCAGGAACTCCAGGAGCTTGAAAAGAAGCTCTCGCAAATGGAGAGTAACCTTTGGGACACTGCACTGATGGTCACAAAGCTTTGTTCAACCAGGCAGACAGAGCGCCTTCAGCGGGCAATGGAGCTTTTTAATTCCGGAGACAACAAGGGCGCAATGGCGGTGCTGAAAGAGGAGGATATCGACCGTGATGTTCAGCATAATCTTCACCTCCTGGAACTGGGGGAGGAAGGAAAGAAGGGATTAAAGACAAATATCGAAGAGTACATGCTTCGTATTAAGACGCTTAAAAACGATTTCGCAAAAGGATGGGGAGAAGAGGTTTTAGCGCTGCATAAGAAGATACTTGAGGTGGCGGAAAAGGTATATGGAGAGGATTCTTTGGAAGTCGCCAGTTATCAGGTTGAAGCAGCGAAAGATTTGTCATTATTAGGCAATCATAAAGAGGCGTTAGAGAGAGGTGAGAAGGCACTAATAACACAATTGCACTACTTGGGTGAGAATCATCTTGACTTGGCTCAAACATATAGCTGCGTTGGCCACGAATCCGGAGAATTAGGTAATCATCAAGTGGCGTTAGAATATGAGGAGAAGGCGTTGCAAATACGAAGGGCGATACTAGGGGAGAATAATCTAGATGTTGCGCAATCATACAACGACGTCGGTTATGAGTATTCAGAATTGGGAGAATATCGGAAGGCGCTGGAATATAAGAAAAAGGCATTAGGGATACGGTTGCCCATATTGGGGGAGCATCATCCAAATATGGTCGAATCATTCATTAACGTGGGCTTCGATTATGGTGAGTTGGGAGAGTACGAAAAAGCGCTGGAATACTTGAACCATGCTTTGGATATCGGCATTTCATTATATGGGAATATTCATAACGATGTGGCGATTGCTTATCTAAACATCGGCCTTCAATATATTAAATTGGAGGACTACAACAAGGCTATGGAGTACAGTCAGAAGGCTTTGAAGATTTGGCAATCACTTTTTGGAGCAAATCATCCCTATGTAGCTTTAGCATACAATAACATCGGGGTCGTGCATAGCGAATTGGGTGATGAGAAAATAGCGCTAGAGTATAAAGAGAAAGCTCTAAGAATGCGTGTGTCTATGTTTGGGGAGAATCATCCATCTGTCGCACAATCATACAATAACATCGGGCAGGGGTATAGTAAGTTGGGAAACCACGAACAAGCATTAAAATGCCAGAAGATGGCGTTGCAAATATACTTGAATACTTTGGGTGAGAATCATCCCACTGTTGCTGTTGCTTATAGGAATTTAGGTTATGACTATGGCGAATTAGGTGACCACAATAAAGAATTGGAGTACTGCATAAAGGCACTCGAGATATCCCATTTGATTGACAATAAGAATCTCGAGGCATCCTCTCATAACAGAGTCGGCACGGCCTATCAGAGAATGGGTAATGTAGAGCAAGCTCGAGAGCATTTCCGGCAAGCCGCAGAACTGTTCAAAGAGCTAAGTAATGAAGAAGAGTATAAAATCAATCTGGATCTTTGTAAGTCCTTGGCTATTGAGAAGGAATCATAGAATCTTGTGGCGTTATATAAAACGTTCCTTTAACTCGTACTAATTGATAATCAATTACAACCATATAATGTTTACACTTGAACAACGAAAAGCCATCGGTTTTGTACTAGAGAAACTAGATATCCTGGAGCCTTTTTGTAAGACAGATTTGTTAACTGTTCTGCGCCCTTATCAGCCCGTTGAGTTTCAGTTTGGGGATTCTATATCGGGTTATTATCGCGAGCTTCAATTGTTAGAGGTTTATGAGAAACGAGACATTGTGATGAGGATCTTGTCCTGTTTAAAACTTGATGAGATTCCTCTCCCTATTTTTAAAATGTTGCGTTCGACTCTTATGATTGGTTTAGGCTTATGTGATGATGCTACGTGCGTAATGTTGAACATCGTAGAAAACGTGGTGCGAGTTTTCTCTCCATTACTTATTTTTTCTCGCACGCGCATTGAAACGGAGGATACTTTAGACATAAGGTATGAAAATGTACCGTATGAGGGTAATTGGCCTGATGAAAAAGACCTCCAGTCGTCCATCGCGATTCAATTTGATGAAAGTAATCAGAATAATCTTATTTTTATGATGCCATCTGGTTTCTTGAAGGTGCTATTCTCTGATTTGAAATGGTGCCAACAGAATCCTCCTGGATCTGGTTATTATCAGTCTCCCTCAGATGAGCAGGTCGGTTTTGTAGTAAAAGAGTTCATAGCAAAAGACAGTATACGTGAGGATTTACATTTTTCTGAGAACTATGATTTAAGGCCTCAGTTTAAGTTTACTTATGGAGGCGCTTTAGTTATGAGACTTACTAACATTGTCTATGCTATATAGGTCTCCCCTCTCGAATAAGCCGCGTTACACAATTTACGTTATGTTAACTTATACAGATGAATTCCCCTACATTACAATATTGATTAAGTAAAATGCAATTGTTATGAGACGCTGTGCTTTCTGTGATTTCACTCTTTTGATTTGCAAGCTTAAGAATATTGCGCGGGATAACTATGACTTCCGCTGTGAGCATTTCATCCCGATCGAGGAAATTGAATATGAAAACTCCCGCTTTACGGAAGCTTGCGCAATTTGTCAGCATGCTAAGATTTCATGTACCATTGATGATCTTTCTTTAAGGGACGCTACGGATTCTTGCGATAATTTCATAGAATTCACTTATCGTTCCTAGTCTTGCTTATCCCTCTGAGAACCGACATCAATGAACGTCTCGGGCTTATAAGAGCTGATTCTGTTTTTGCTGTTTGTTTGATTTTTTCTTGTTGACAGATATCCGCCTATGTCTGATTATAATTCTGGCAAGAAAGATATTATCAATCCCTGGCTGTCTGAGCTTATCGGGGAGTTCTTGTCCGTACATTCCAAGGAGGAATTCTTCGACGAATACAATCGCTTGTCTGAACTACGGACGAATATATGTTGGGATGATTTCATTGCAAGGAAAGCGATGCGCGACGCAGCTGAAAGGAACCCGATTCTTCTTACTCCGTGCGATAAGATGGAACTGCCCCCGGAGACAATCAAGCTTTTCAACGCTCTCTATATAGACAGGATCATCGACCTCATGCAGATGACCCGTGAAGAGCTACAGGTACTTCTGGGCGAGCGCAAGATTGATACGGCCCCCGTTCACGCTTACCTGGCCCGCCATGGCCTGTCACTGTCCTCCCATCCTCAGATGACATATAAACTCTCCTATGATGACCCGAACATGACCGATGAGGGGACGATAAGCCAGACACTTAAGCAGGCCCTGTCCATGGCTGAAGAGCTTCTTGATGACACTTCTGTCCCGCAGGATGAGGCTTGTGTGAGGGCGATAGATATTCTGAAGGAAGCCGACCGCCTGGCTTTTGAGGGGAACGCCGACCCAAGGGACCACCTGGAGCTCCTTACCGAACTTCTTCGTTGTGTCACCAGGTATTTGTGGGTCTTCAATGGGTCCGAGCCGGATGCCTCACTTATTGCCTGGCGTACTGTTCAGCTTTCTCGTGAGACGCAGGAGAAAGACAGCGCGACCCTGGCCATCAACCTGTACCGGGCCGGGCGTGTCGCACAGTACCAGGATGACCCGGGAAAAGCCATCTCCCTTTTCCAACAGTCGAAGGTAATAGCGGACAACTATGATGCAAAAGAAATGCCGAACCTCAAGATGAATGTCGGGTTGAGTCTCGGAGAGTGCTATCATCAGCTGAGTCAGTACGATAATGCCATCAAGGCGCTTGGCGAGGCTTATGACGTCTGCTTGTCCCTTGCTCCTCCCGATAAAGAGATGATTTCACTGTTTACGGATGCTCTCTCAACGACCTATAAGGCAATGGGAGACATGGTGTCCTATACGGCCCTGAAATGGTCAGGATCCCATCACTCGTGATACCTATCACGTCCTTTAATCAAATAAATCTGTCCTACTATGTCGCTCGTCTCCATGATCCTCTCTGCTGTGATGCTCTTTCCGCACCTTCTCCTTGTATCCTGCTCCAATTGGAAACCGGTTCACGCCATGTATGTCATGGAATCGAGAATCGCTTCCGAGGAGGAAATCACGGCGCAGGCCCTCTCCGACTTTGATTATTTCTATCTGGTAGCCCCGCCAAGGTGGTCTGCCGAGGACTTTGACCGGGACGAAGAGTGGATACTTGACAAATATGTGCGCGCCCACACGTATTCCCGTCCAGGGGTCGTGTCCCGTTTCATTGCGACCGCCCACCAAGTAGGCGCTTCGGTGTTGTGCTCGTTCCCCGGCAGGGAATTCATTGAAATTGCCCGTGACAGTCTCCGGCGGGAACGGTTTTCGAGGATGGCCGTTGCCTTTGTCGACCGTTATGGATATGATGGGATAGAGCTGGACTGGGAACATACAATCACACCTGAACTCCATGTAGAGATGATGGAATCCTTGCGGCGGGCTCTCATGGTTCGCCCCCAAGGGAGAAGCTGGCTGACAACCGCCCTCAATACCGATCACGACTATCCTACAGAGCTTGCAGAACGTCTTCAAGAAGCGGCCGACTGGATAAACCTGATGTATTACGATATGGGAGGCGGCTTTTGGGGCACTGTCCCTGGCCATAACGCTCCGCTTGACAAAATCAGGCAGAATTACGCAGAGAGATGGAGCCAGTTCAATCCGAAGAAGCTTCACATCGGTCTGGCCAGCTACGGGTACGGATACCGTGGCATCTCCCCTGGCGAAGCCGTCCCACAGGGGAAGACGCTGTCAGACTATTTCATGCATGAGACTTACAGGCCCGAGATGCGAGAAGGTTGGACGGAAGAATGGGACGAGAAGTCTGAATGTCCTTATTTCTTCTCTCCGGACAGGGATAGTTTCATCACTGCGGAGAATGGCCGCTCGATCCAAGCGAAACTGGACTGGATACAGGAGATGGGCTTCGGCGGATTCTTCTGGTGGGAATTCCACTGCGACTGGATACCACCTTCCGAACATGGCGGGAAGGGGCGGCATCTAGTAACCGACCATGCTGTCGACTATCTCAGAAGCAATTAACGCGCCTCGATAATCCTTCCGTTTAATCCTCCGGCTCCGCGGCTACGATTGTGATGGTTCATTCCGGCCAGCCCGGATGACACCCACGGGATGGCCGTCGAACCGACTGCTCCGGCCAAGGGCATGCGTTCACCAAACAGGGCCAAAGCAGAATGGAGGATTTTTGAAAACACTGAGCCTGGAGCTATTTATGGCGGACAGGCGGATTAGATGTGAAGGAATGGAATCAGAATGGGGGTGTTCTTGACATAAGCCTGATATTCAGGGTCATTGCCATAGGTCTTGTTCTGGTGCAGTCCCAACCGGCGCGCTCCGCTGAGCATGACAAAGACAATGCTAATGTAGCCCAGGGCTGCCATGAACCATTGCCACCACAGGAAACCGGCACCGATTCCACTAAGAAAAACGCCTGTCCAAACGACAATCTCACCAAGGTAATTCGGGCAGCGAACGAGACGGTACAAGCCTGTATCGACAAATCGTTTGGGGTCACGTCTCTTGGCGGCGGACTTCTGAGCATCACTGACGGCTTCCAGAAGAATTCCACACAGAGTAAGGCTCGCTCCAATCCACACCCAGGTTTCTGAGACTTGTATTCCCTGGTTTTCAAGCCGGAACAGCAACGGGCTCACCTGCAAGACATAGAGAATCGAGCAGAGTGACCACACGGCAAACATGACCCCAACGGGTTTCTTTTCCGAAACCGTGCTTTCCAAATGTTCGCGATATGTGGTCGATCTTCGTTCACGGACAAGCAGGAAGGTCCCCAGCCGTACGCCGAAAATGAACAGCAAGACAAGGAGAAGCGTGGTGGGAAGGGTCAGGTTGACATGACGCATCACACCGATGGCGACTGCCAGCACGGCTACGCAATAACCGTATCCGGTGCTGACGAAATAGATAAAACGCTTCCAGCCCACAGATGTCACAGCGAGTGCAATGAGGAAAAGAATGAGTAAGTTGGTCATGTTTCTAATTAAGGAAGCCAAACATCACAAGGGAAGATGGACGGCTTCACATCCAATGATGCAAGAACGCCGCAAATGGTCGGGCTCCGGCAGCATATAATCTATGGTCTTTCAACACGGAGAGCCCGCTTGTGATATAATCTTCAGACGATGTCGATAGATAAACCTTCCAGGCTATCGGAGTGTCATTGCCCGGATTTGTGGCCTCGGTGCTGGTTCAATACTTGCCCACTAGGTTCAAGATGTTGTTGATAATAGCATCCTTCTCCTCCTCGCTATAGCCCCAGCATAGGGCATCTCCGCGATTGGGGTTGGACCTGAAACGGCCAATCCAGTAATACGCTTTTTCCACATTACGGAAACTATACCGATAGTCAGGATTAGATGCGCCCATACTCTCCCGTCCTGCATATACACAGGCCAGCATAAACTGACAGTTGGCATCTTTTTCGGCACCTGCCAGAAGCAGGGGCAGCACATCTTTCACGGTATCATCATTAATATAATTCATTTCATTCGGACTGTTTAAGGCGCTGCCGAAACTGAAGAACAAGCTCTGGTGACAATAAATTTCTATCGCCTCCAGGTTACCCTTGTACGCCAGTTCACGGAGCTTATCCGGTTCCATCATTACATCCACGGCAGCCTGAGGTCCTGTGGCAAGTTTTACCGGGGTTTCTATAGCAGCAATCTCGGACAATTTTGATTTTGACAACGGATATCCCAATTTATCTGCCATTTGCAAACAGCTCTTCGCCGAATTAATGTTTATCTCAGTCCCGTAACCCTCAAGATAAGAAACACCTACATAATAAAGGGCCTCGGCGTCCTGGACGATAGTTGCCAGCGTAGCAAAATCCTGGTCAAAAACTTTAGAAAGATAGTTACTTTTTATTACCACACGGACCCCTGCAGGATTACCGCACAATGCAGCAAGATAGAGATTCTTAGTCTGCTCCTCTAGATCCTTTTCGTTTTCTTTGCGGGCAAGGTCATACTTCATCAGAAAACCCGTTCCTATCTTTTCGTAATAATCTGCTATAGCGTTCATGCGGTCCTGAGGAATCTTGTTTCCTACAACGTCATAAAAGGCAAATTCTTCCTTACCGGGCTTTTTGGCTTTAATTACATAAAAAGATTTGTCACCGGATATTACCTCCTGATAAAAGGCATATTCGAACGGTCCACGGACAACGATTGGGTCAAAATACGGGACAATGATATTCAGGTCGAAACCCTGTCCGTCCGGGGACTGCGTTGCAACGAATTGGTAAGGTAATGAAGTGCAATCGGCCTGGAAGCCAATAGCAGACGAAACCGGGCCCAGTATTCTTTTCCCCTGGGAGTTATAAACGGTGTACGTGCCGTCCTTGACTGCATTGAAAGAGTACTCCTCTGCTAAATAGGCGTTCTGATAGAATACTTTTATCAGCCTGACATCCTCATAAGCCACAGGAACCACCAATAGTTCTTTCAACTCTTCCTCGGAATAATAAGCCATCATATTGGGGGCAAACTCCCCTTTCATGATTCCACGGGTATGCTTGGAATTCTGCTCAGCCGCATAAAAACGGCCGTCCAGAATAGGAGTAAAGGTATATCCTCCTTGAGCCCTTAAAGAGACAGAAATAGTGAGGATAAAGAGCGAGATAGTAATGTTCAGGAGTTTATTCATGAGTACAAATTATTATGGTCCAAGCAAATATAACAATATTTTTCATAACGATGTTAAGTGAGAATATGATTATCTTAGTCGTTTGAAAAAGACTATCATCATTTTACTTGCAGCAATTGTCCCTATGATATCGGTCTCAGCGGGCTGAGTGCCTTTCGGCCGATGTATTGTTTTCTTTCTAAGATTATGGGATACACGAATCAATCAGTTTACCTTCAGATCCAGCAGAAGGTCCCGCACCCACTCAGGGCAAAGCTTGATGTCCGCCTCGAATTCCTCAGGACGTACAGAATCCAGGTGCCATTTGATAGTCTCTCTCTCCCCTATCTTTATGTTTTCTTTCCCAATAGTCCTTACAGCATTCGATATCAGTTGCATCTTCCGATTTCTGAACGCAAATATCCGCATCTCTGAAGTGTGTCGGAACTCGATCATCCTCCCGTTTGCCAGGTGAATCTTCCTATGCGCTCCGTCAGTGAGGTAAGTCGATGCGGAGAACTGAACTGAGGTGAGTCCAACGAGGTAGGCAGCCTGGTCTCCGTACGGGACTATGCGGACCTTCGTTTTGTCGGCTACTGCATGGGCGATCGTGTCGGTGTCCGGGAGTATCATCTTCATTCCGTGCTCTGAGAGTTCCGGGAAATAGAACACACCACGGGCCAGCCGGGCAATATTGCCTTCTACGTTCAGGTTGCTCAGAGCGAATCGCACAGAGCTTTCGGGCCAGAGGTCATAGAACTCCTGTGCAAAGAAAATCCGGCCGCGCCCTTTTGCAAGGAGCCGTGCTATGATCTGGTCTTCTATTTTCGTGTCTTTTCCCATTTACCAACAAAAATATAATAAATTTGTTGGTATTCCAAACAAAAACATAGAATACAAAAAAACAATCAACATAAAAATTTCATTGAGGTCCTATGGAACACACAGGACAAAAGAAAATCCGGTCATCTCGGCCGGACTTAAAGTACTGCTTCAGGTACGGAAGACTACTCTCCCCCACCGATGATTTCCTTCAGGCTGGTCGGCTCCTTCCGGCCCGAACGGGACTCCTGGTTGGGCACGACGGATGAGCTGTCGCGAAGGACCATGTTACCGTCGATGACAATCCCCAGCTTCTCCTTGAGATGCTTGCGGACAGCCCCGACCACATATCCCTGGATGTTACCGGCCCGGAGAGCTGCCGGAGCGATGCTGTCAAGGAAATCCAGGATATCGTCACATTCCTTCTGGGCCGTATCGAAAAGCGTGATGTTCGCCCGGATGCCCTGGCTGTCAAACTCAAACTTGTTCTTGAGCATCATGTAGAGCTCACGATCAAGGAGCATCGAAGGATCCACCTGCTTGCGGACGGCATCCGCGGATTCATTGGCCAACTTCCGCTTCGGGAAGAAAGTGATGGAACTGACAGCGGGGCGACCCTTACGCCCCTTGTTCACATCGGCGCTCTTGGAATAGTTGGCCACATACTCGAAAGTGTAGGGACTTACTCGGTCAAGCTCCTCCTTGGCACTCACAATCGTGTTCTTGATGAAGTCGTCGACTTTCTTATACTTCTCTGTCAACCCCCACATCGCCCTCAGATCAGCAATCGAGTACGTGATGGGGTCACTCTGCTTACTGACAAGCTTGTAGATGCGGAGAGAATACTTGCCACGCAGTTTTACGGCAGTCTCAAGCTCGTATTTTCGGAAGCCCTTGGAGAAATCCAGCATCGCCCGCCAGATATTCCGGTTCACACGGATAATCATCTTGCCGGCAACCTTGTCAACGTCCACATCGTTCAGGATCTGGGTGGCACGGTAATTCTGGCCATCTTCGTACTCCAGGATCCGTCCCATCAAATTACGGACGGCCTGCTTGGCTTTCGAATAATTCTTGTCCTCCTCACCGGAGAGAATGTCCTTGACAGGAATGACAATCTCAGCATCCCCCCACTCCCCTACGTCCACTTTCCCGATACTGCTGCCGCCTTTGAAGTCCAACCCACGGACCTCACGCTGGGCAAGCGCAACAAGACGAAGCAGAAGCCGCTCCGAATAGATTCCGAAATCGTGGCGTACAGTTGAAAATATATACGATTCAACGACCTCTTTCGAGATGATTTCCTTATCCTGTTGCTTTTCAGCCATATTAAACGAACAATTTAATCCTGAAGGGAACTTTTTCCCCGAACAAAATTAAACGATTTCGGGGAAAATACCAAATCTCACACAAATAAAACGAGTCCACAAATACTAAAATTGGGTTGAAATAGTATTCTTAAACTCGCAAATAATTGCAAAAATTGAAAGAAAAACACAGCCACAAGGGCCTGTAAGGCGTTTTTTGGAAGCGCAGCGGACCTGATTGAATAATTCAAGTCACCGAAAGGCCTGCGGAGCCCAATTTGCCCATAATTCTTTCAACAAAAAAGGAAATAACTGAAACAGAGGGCAAATGAGCCAAAGCACTCCCCTTCACTTTAGTGGTATTCTTTTTCTCGCAAAATCTAAAACGCCCTATACACCTCGCAAAAAAAGGAATCTTTTGGATTCTCAAACTCGTTTTACAGTAATCCTGGCCTCGCAAAATGAAAACAAAATAACGGCCGCAAGCTCCATTCAATCAGAAAATTAGCCAATTACCTATAGGGAGGCCTTAAGACATTAATACGTTATATCAAAATAAGATAAAAACAAGGGCTGAGAGAAAGAGAACCGGATAAACGAAAGCCACCCGGAGCGTATTCTAAAACTCGCAAATGCGGGCAACATATTCCAAATCTCGCATAACATGAAATGTGAAGTATTACCAAACTCGCCTGGGGTATTCCTTTGCTCCCTAAATCCTTTGCGAAAAATCTACGTTTACCACTGATAATCTGCGTTTTACATAATCTTTTCTGCAACGTTCATAAGACATTATTATGTTATGTCCGAATTTGATAAATACATAGAAAAGAGGAAGTGAAAACCAATCCACCAAAATACTTCCCTCCCCTCCACAGCGCCCAGCTCCATGATGGGTCCGGCACTCCCCCGCTTTACCTGAAAAGTCACGTTCTCCTTGATTTTCAAAAGTTCCCCAGCATCTTGAAGTTAACAGACGAAAGTATTCTATTTCTCGCATTATTCCCTCTGGGACGGACATTTAACAATTCAACCTTTCGGTATTCTTTTTCTCCCTTTTAACATGATGGAACAGTATTCTTAAACTCGCACAATTACTTTTATTATTTCTATAACCTCTTGTATACAAGCATTTTACAAAGCCATCTTTAGAAGCTGCGTTTCTTATCCGCCCTGGAATTCTATTTCTCGCAAAAATGGTTGAATGATTCAAACAATTCTATATATTTATATTTTGTTATAAAAATATTTTTATATAAATTTGCATTATAAAATGATTACGAAACATGGGATACACAGTATGTTTTGCCAATAACAAGGGCGGTGTCGGAAAGACCACCACCTCCATGGCGATCGGCCTTGCATGGGCGAAGATGAAAAAGAAGGTGCTCTTTGTCGACCTGGACTCTCAGGCCAACCTGACCACGATGATCTCTCCCCTCACTCCGGAGCAGCATACCCTTACCATCCGCGATGCTTTCATCGACAAGAACAACTTCAACATCGAGCATGTGGATGATTATGTGGATCTGGTCCCTTCGGAACTCTCCCTTTCGAACTTCGACCGGGACACGGCAGCCGTAACGGGCCGTGAGTATCTTCTTGTGGACCTCCTGAAGCCGGTCAAGAAGAACTATGACTTCATTATCATTGACTGCCCCCCTGCCCTGGGACTCATCACCTACAATGCCCTGATTGCATCTGACCACCTGGTGATGGTGGCCACCCCGGACGGTCTTGCCTATTCCGGAATGGTGATGGTGGCCAACCTCTATGCAGATGTACGATCCAGTGCGCGGCTGAATCAGAATCTCCAGCTCTCTGGTGTCGTCATAACGAAGTACGAGCGGAATAAACTCAGTGACATGTATGTCCAGAAGGTCAAGGACGAGTTGGGCACCGCTCTGATTGAGCCGGTCATCAACAAAGCGACCAAGATCACGCAGGCCGGTTCCTTCGGGCAGAGCATCTACGACTATGATCCCGATGGCAAGGCTACCAAGCAGTACCTCGAGGTTGCCCAGAAGCTTGCTCTCCGTATCATGGACGAGAGTTAAACATATAGAAATATTTATTTATATAAAAATATATCCTATGGCTAAGAAGACAGACCCTTTTGACAGGTTTCGTGAGGCGACGCTGGGTGGCGGGAACACCCTGGGCGCTGCACTGACAGGTGCCGGAGAAGCTGGCGTAGAGCGCAGGTCAAGCTCTCCCCTCCCCTCCCCTGCTCCGGTCAAGAAGTCGAAGAACAGCAATCGGTCCCTCAAGAGTTTCCATATCGATAATGCGATGTTCAAAAAGCTCGGCCTGATCAAGTATGAGACCGGTTTATCCTATGATCAGCTATACAATGAGGCCATTGCGGATCTGCTTGTGAAATACGGTAAGGCTTAATTGGCCTCTCCCCTACTGTTGTAGCGTCACTTTTTTTATGGCGCTATTTTTATATATTTATATCAATATATATTTATATATAGTCATAGACTCGCTCTAAACGTGTTTTATATATAAATATATGTATAACAAAATATAAACATATAAATATACATATATATAATAATATAAATATATACTTCTTTATTCCCTTTTCAAGTTTCACGCTTATGATATGGTTTCTATCAGGTTCCTAAGTGAATACAGCTTCGCGTTTTTTGCTTTCGATGCAGATTTGCGTATATTTGTATCGTCATTGCTGGCGGCCGGGGTGACGCTAGGGCTACTGCCGCGCTGATGAACGAGATCGCCTGAGGAAACATCCAGTCTAAGTTGGCCCGTGTTTTCTGTGATGGCGATAATTTTTTGTCTTTAGGCGCTTTCTTTGCCAGTGTCATCCTCGTTATAATCTCTCCAGCGATATATTTTTCTATAAATATAGTTATATATTAAAATATAAAAATATATTTATATAATATCTTTTTTTTGGGTGCTTATAACGTGCTGTAGAGATAATTATATATAAAAATATATTTCTATACATATATTATTATATATTTATATTTTGTCTTTGTCATATTTTTTCTCCCTATTCCCAAAAAATGTTTATTTTTGTAGGACAGTACGCAGATTCTATGGAGGATTATCTGGACATATTGCGGGAATGGCAGGTCAACGTATTGAGACCGTTCGTATATGAGCATCTTGATACGCTTTTCCCTGATTTCGGGTTTATTCGCAAGAGTACGGACAATCCTTCCCGTGACCACTGGGCCTCCCGCCGAAAGATGGACCTTTCCATCCCCAGGATGAAAAACGCCGAGAAGACTGTCATTTACCGTTCCAGCATGTTTTTCCATGAGCAGGGGGACTGGGAAGCCAGCGCCAAGGGCATCCTTGACTTCTACATGGACAGGGAGGGCTTTCCCGACATCTTTTCGTGCTGCCGTGCCCTCAGTGAACGCTTTTCCCTGAACATGCCCCTGCCGGAGGGCAAGGAGGTTGAAATGAGGGTCCAGGAACGAAAAAGGAGGGAATCCGTGCTGGATGACCTGCTGGACTATTTCGCGTGGAACCTGGAGCACAACGTGTCACAGAAGGCGGATTCCGTCAGGCGCTATCTTCAGAAGGAGCGCGGCTTTACCATGGAGGAGGCCTCATGCCTGAATCTCGGTTTCGTGCCGGACTGGGGAAAGGTCATGCGTCATATCGTCACGGTAAAAAAACACAGCCTGGAGGACTTGGAGGCTGCATGTGAGGTGCGGAACTCTGATGGAAAGACCTCTGTTGGAAAGACACATACCCTGGCCATCCCTTACGAGTGTGCCGGGGTTCTCAAAGGGTTCCTTTTCAGAAGGATAGGGGAGGGGACAGGACCGAAGTACATGGCCAGCCAGAACCTTGACCGTAAGTCCGTTTTCTTCCATATCACAGCTGACCCCGACCCGAAGGACATCATCGTCGTGGAAGGGGAGTTTGACGCGCTGAAGGCAGAGGCTGCGGGCATTCCGAACGTCGTAGCCATCGGGGGCTCGGAGATAGCGGGGGAGAGGCGCTCCCAGGTGGAAGATGCCCTTGGGAAGAGGGGAGTGAGGAAAATCACCCTGTGCCTCGATCTGGACGCAGAGAAGGATAATCCGGCCGTCGCGAAGACGGATGAGCAATATTCACACATCCTCAGGTCCATACACACCATCAAGGATGTCAACCTCAGCTTTGAGGAAATCTATGTTGCCACCTTCCCGTCACCTTCGGACCCCGACGAGTTTATCCGAAGTAGAGGGGCGGAAGCGTTCAAGGATCTGATTGAGAACGCCCGGCCATACTGGCGCTATCTGTCTGATTATAATAGTAATAAGTAGAATTCCTATTATATATATTTATATTTTTATATAAAAATATATTAATTGTTCCTTTCTGATGTACTCGTGCATGACAGGCATCACACCCCTATTTGCGTACAGTTAAAGGCTCTCTCCTTATCACTGAGGCTGATCGGACTGTGTCAAGCCCACAAATTCATTCGCGGGTGGTTAAATCTATTTCCTCCGTATGGTATCAATGGCTTCTTCAAGGGTGGCGTACAGCGGGATTGAATACCGCTGGCAGGTAATCCGCACGTTGTCATACCGGAAATACCCCGGCGTACAGACAACCAGCAGCTTCCCGCCGCGGGCGTGCAGTCCCATTTCCAGCAGGGTGACGGGTGACTGGCTCCCCGAAAGGAAGTTCATAAGGATGTAGTCTGCTTTCTCAAGATGCTCAAGCTCCCAGTTCACCTGGTAGTCCATCTCGCCCTCCCGCTCCGGGTGCCATTCTGCCTGACGGGGACTGTACAGAAGGAAACCGCCCCCTTTCTTTTCGAAGAGTGAGGCAGCCTTTTCCTGCCAGTTCTCTGCCGTCCCCATGTCAATCGTTCCTGCGAGGAACACGCTGGTGTATCCCCTGATATTCTGGAGTTCATCCTCATGTGGATGGACCGTCACAAGGGGGAGGGAACCGCCCCGGGAGCACCCTGTAAGAAGAAGGATGCAGGCAAAAAGGAGCGGGATGGCGTAGTTGAAAAATGTCTTCATGGCCCCTAGAATTCAATCTTGCCGCCTTCTTCCTTCATCTTTTCGTAATTGTCCCGGTTGAGCCTGAAAAGGGAGGCGGTGCGGCCCCGTCTGCGCTTCCTTCCGGCTGGCGGGGTGCTCTCGATGCAGGGTCGTTCCGGCATGGCCGCACAGAGATACTCGTAGTCAGCATGTGGATTGCAGAGTATCTGCCGTTCCAATTCGGTTGCGGGTTCATCCTCCGCCTCATCCAGGATGCCTGAAGCGATGATTTTCCGCTGGAAGTTCCGCCTGTCGAATTTCACACCGAGGATGGCTTCGTAGAGCCGCTGAAGGTCCGGGATGGTGAACTCGTCGTCCAGGAGGTCGAAGCCCACCGGCTGGAAGTGGATGTCCCTGCGGAGGCGTTCCATGGCCGTTTCGAAAATCTTCCTGTGGTCGAAGGCGAGGGAGGGGAGTTCATCCACGGGGAACCAGGCGGCTTCTTCGGCATCGTCCCCGCCCGTGACCTCGGAGGGCTTCACCAGCGCATACCACGCTATCGTTATCACACGCTCGCGCGGGTCGCGGTCCGGGTCCGAGAAGACTCCGAACTCGACGATGGGGGAGGAAGGTGCCAGGGACGTCTCTTCGAAGAGCTCACGGAGAGCCCCCTGCTCGGCGCTTTCGTCGTTGCGGAGGAATCCGCCCGGGAACGCCCATTCGCCCTTGTACGGCTCACCGCCGCGCCGGACAAGGAGGACCTTCAGCTGCCAGTCCTCATAGGTGAAGATGACGCAGTCGGTCGTCACCGCGGCGTGCTCGTATTTGTAATGCCAGGGGAGCGGATCCCCGGGGACATATTTGAAGTTCTTGCTCATTACAAGGGCAAAGATAGCCGATTTTGAGTACAAATACAAAAATATGTGTCAAAATTACACGAAAAATTCGGAGAGAAAAAATAAACCCCTATATTTACGTCAAAATAACACGAAACGAAAAACGAGAAGGCCAATCGTATCCGTGTCGGGAAGCAAGCATTAACGATTAAAGACGCACAATCATGGAAAAGAACGTAGCAAAGACCAAAGTATTACTCTGCCTCTAATAATACCGTGGTTGTCCGGCATTCTTACATGGAATTATAAAAAAACCACCGGACCCGCAAAGATCCGATGGTTTTAAGCGTGAGAGCCTCAGGCGGCGATACCGTATTCGGCAAGAAAGCGAGCGCCCAACACCTTCTTGAGAGCCTTGCGAGCTCTGCAGAGAAGAGTCGAGGCCGCGTCGGCCGTGCAACCGATAAGTTCGGCCATTTTTTTCGGTTTCAGCCCTTCCAGTTGAAGGGAAATGATAAACTGATAGTTCTCGTTGAGAGAACCGATGGCATTCTCTATCCTGTCCATGGCTTCGCTTCCTTCCACTCCACGGTCTGCCGAGTAACCACCGGGAAGGTTATCAAAGAAAGAAGAGTTATCTCTCTCTTCGTCTTCTGAACGATACCCCCTCGGGCGCACAAACCTAGCGACATGCTTGTTGTGCTCTCTGAATGCGTCTCTCTGAGCATTGAAGGCAATCCTTCCGGCCCAAGTCTTGGCCTGAGACTTTGAGGCGTCAAATGCTCCGCAGTACTTCAGGGCTTTGAGAATGGAGTCCTGAAACAGGTCCTCCAACTCTTCCGCAGACAGGTCCCTGCCGCCGGTCTTACCGTAGATATCGACACTCTTCCTTACGGATTCGAAAATCTCCTGATAGGAAACGGTTTCGCCATTGGCGGTGGTAAATGTGGCATTCGTGTTCGTGTAGATGTTCTCCATAGTGCGTCAAGTTCGGTGATGGATCTGCTTGCTTTCGCC
>Ga0247608_10000399_pt1 | contig 72368 bp, 108 predicted proteins | sample 176DNAGHGlowgp2_FD_193490 | JGI IMG/M metagenome (GOLD analysis project Ga0247608, IMG submission 193490) | Sheep rumen microbial communities from Palmerston North, Manawatu-Wanganui, New Zealand - 1766 DNA GHGlow gp2 | ecosystem: Host-associated > Mammals > Digestive system > Stomach > Rumen ... | reverse complement strand
TGATTTTAAAAATAATTTAAAAGAGAATAATATTAATAATATAATATATAGAGATAAAGATATAGAACATACTGAATCAAAATTCATTAGAAAATGTAAATCCAAATTCAATAAAGCTTGTATAGAGAAAGGTTATATATTTGAAAATGATAAACTTAGAGATAAAGCATTTATAAATGCTGTAATAAAGAAATATCATTCACAAGATGCTGAAACTATTGAATATGCAAAATCATTGGTTAAAATTAGAAATGATGTATGGGCATTCCTAGAATTGAATGACCTAGAACAGACCTTATCTATTGAATTTGATAAGATTATAAATAATGCATAGAGGTTTTTAATTATGAATAAAGAAGATTTATCTGCCGTAGATTGGCTTGGTCATTTACATTATCAAATATGTAATGGTGGTATGGCACAAGCTTGTTTCAATGGATACATTGACGATGTAATTGATGTTTATGGTTCTATGGATGCTTGGGTTAAAGCTCTTGCTGAAGAAACTGACAATAATGAAAAAGCTGTTGAAGCCGCTAAATTTATTGCTAATGGTGTTTCACAGATTTATCTATGTAAGTCCTGTGATTACTGCGGTGGTTCTGGCTACGATGAATATGAGGAAGAAGATGAAGATGGTGAAACTGTAAGAAGAGAAGAAACCTGTTCTGAATGCGGTGGTGATGGAACTATTGATGTTGATTGTTATAGAGATATAGATATTGACTGCTGTGGCTTTGATGATAAGACCTGGGATTTTAAATATTATGACTTGGTTGATTCTGATTTTATTGACGATTTGACTAATCAGTCTCATAATCATTCTGTATTCATGGATATGATGCAAGAGCCAAAGAATGAATCTTATTTAAGAGAATCCAAAGCAAAATCTGGTCAAACTATATTGAATAAGATTAAGAAAGGTGCTACTTACGATGATATAGAAGATATATTAAATGATTGGAAATGTGTATCACAGAAGAAAGTTAGTGAAGGTGATGGTCCTGAAGACGATGCTTGCATTGAAATTTGGAGAAACTTTGATACCAATGAAGAAATGAAGTTGGTGCATAATATTTCTGACCGTTCCTGCGATGTTCTCGGATTAAAGAAGATATCTGACTAATAATTGTAAAAAATATTTTACTTACATGAATTGTGGCTGTTCGTAATTGACAGCCACTATTTATTTTTATATATTTTCTATAAACTGAAAGGATTTCACAAATGTATTATGAAAAATTTGATACACCAATTGCTATTGCAGACCATTATGGTAATATAATTGTAAGATGTAATGTTCATACTAAAGGTATGCTGTCCGATAAGGCATTTAAGGCTGTACGTAGAACATTTAAATATCTGTATTATGCACATAAGAATGATATGCCTGGTGATGTTAGCGATTATAGTATTCAGACACCAACGACTAGAACAAGTCTGGAGTATTATGTATGAAAATTACCAAAAATAACATTAAAGCCTTATGTGAAAAATATGGCTTAGTTTTTGATACTGGTTATAGCGAAGTAATATGTACAGGAAGTTTGCCTGAAAATAAGTATAATGTTGATGAATGGCAACCGTTGATAGATGTAGTTAAATATGATAATGATACTTATTTGACTGCTGAATTCTGGTGTGGTCTTGAATTTAACTTTGATGTTTATACAAATGAATATAAGATAAATTATTCTAATTCTATCCAATTTAACGATTATAATGAGTTAGAACAAGCTGTAATCAAAATGATGAATATTTTAAATCAACTGCAGTTTATACCTAAGATGTTTGATTCTGAAAAAAAGAAAAAAACAATAGAAAAAGATTTTGAATGAAAACATTACTGATATCTGACATACATTCTGACATGTGGTTTTCTTATGCTGTAAAACCATCAAGAATTAATGGAGATGACCCAAAAGAAAGTGTTGTCTTTGAAACTTTAGAATGGCAGTGGAAATCATATTCAATTCCTGACACAGAAGCAATCATTATAGCGGGAGACATGTCAAATGATTATCTAACATTATCTCGCCAAATAAAATGGCTAGCGTCTAAGTACTTGCAAGTATTCTGGACTTTAGGTAATCATGATTTGGTTATAAAAGGTGCTACACCATCTAAATCAAATGCTCAATTCAATACATCTGAAGAAAAGATTGAGAAGATAAAAGAATACTGTTCTTCATTTGACAATGTTCATTTGTTGGAAGGTAATATTGTAAATGGAATTGCTGGATGTATGGCAAGTTGTGATTTGAAAGTTGAACCGGGTTATTATGATATAAAACAAAAATGGAAGAATAACTGGTTTGATGGTAATTACTGGAATTATTTTAATCAAGATCCTGAACAAATCTGGAACCATTACGATAATATGTTAATGGATTTTGTAAAGAAAAAACCAAAAATTATTGTAACTCATTTTGCACCTTATGAAGTAGGAATAAATTGGAAATATAGGAATAGCAATACAAATACATTTTTCTATTTCAAGGCAGAAAAGTATCTAGAAGAACTTGATAATGGAACAATATGGCTATGCGGACATATACACGATAAGAAAATCTGTACATATAAAAATTCAAAAGGAAATATCATAAAAATTCTATGTAATCCTTATGGTTATCCTGGAGAATATGATAGATATGCAGATACCTGGGATTATACAGGTGAGCAACTAGAACGTAAGTCAAGAGAAACAACTTATAACGATTACATAATAGACCTATGATAAAGAAATATAACTGGGACTTGAATGACTGGAAAAAATGGTGTGATGTACCATTAATAGAACAGTATGAATATTGTTTCGTGGTTGCATTTCAAGAGAATCCGGATATAATATCAATATCCTTATTTAGGTCCGATAGTAAAAATATGAATTGGCCTCAACATAGAAGTCAAAATAGTAGATATTGCTGTGTAGCAAATAAGAGATTCAATTTAAGACAGATTGTAATGAAAGGTCCTGAATTTTGTAAGAAATTCTTTGACAATGAACTTGATAAAATGGAAATAGAGTTGAATTTTAAAGGCTATTACTAGAAAGATTCTTGGTATTATACAGGGTGATACATTGAAAAGAAATTTCAGTTAAAATAAAGGATTATGTTATAGAACTATGATTCACACGTATAATTATGACATTGATGACTGGGATTATATATGTAAAACAGATAATGATAAATATGCTTATGTCTATGCAAGTATAGGTGAAGAAAATTTTGTACATATTTCAATATACCGAACAAATGAATTGGATCTTGAAGGTCATGTAAAAAATAAAGAAAGAATTTTAAAATTTAAATTGTATAATTTACCTGAATATTTAAAGAAAGGACCTGAATACTGTTTTAAATATTTTGGTGCTGAATTGAACAAAATGGCTATTGAGATTAATTTCTTAGGCTATGAATAAAAGTTTACATATATAAATAAAACGAAAGGATAACTATTATTGGTTATCCTTTTTCTATATTGAATTCGTTATAATAGGTTAAATATGATAGACTTAGTAATAAGAAAAATAAATGAAAGTGTAGTTGAGTTGGATTGTGATGATGACATTCATCATAATGTTTATATGAGATATTCTGAATATATGGCACGGATATCAGTTTAATCCTCGCTATAAACTTCGCGCTTGGGATGGGAGATATAGAGCATATAATATTAAGACACATATTCTACCTTATGGATTAGTTAAAGACCTAATCAAATGGTGTGTATCTCAAGGAACCACATTTCAACTTGAAGGATTCCATGATACTGAACTTCAAGAACAATTGGATGAAGATTCATATTCTGAACAGATTAAAGACAATATGAAGAATGCTCCATTTGAAATTCGTGATTATCAAGATAGAGCAGTTCGTGCTGCATTGACTAACCATAAAGGAATTCTTCTAAGTTGTACTTCTAGTGGTAAGTCTTTAATGATTTACAATATTATTCGTTGTCTTAGAAAGAAAAATTATAAGAAAATCCTTCTAATTGTTCCAAACATTATGCTTGTTGACCAGATGTTTGATGATTTTACTGACTATGGTTATGAAGATATGGAACATGAAGTTGAAAGACTTGGTGGAGGTCATGAAGCATATTTTGATAAGCCTGTATTGATTTCTACATGGCAGTCTTTACAGAATAAAGAAAATGATTTCTTTGAAAAATATGATGCATTATTTATCGATGAAGTACATTCGGTCAAAGGAAAGGAACTTACTAGAATAGCCAAACTATGTGAAAATGCTAGATTTAAGATTGGTACGACTGGTACATTACCTTCAGATAAAGCTGAATTATTACAGATTAAGTCTGTAATGGGCGATGTTATATTTGAACTTAAATCAAAGGAATTAATTGATGTTGGTGTACTTACAAAAATTAAGATTGCCAACATTATAGCAAAATATCCATCTGATTTCGTATTGCAGAATAAAGGCAGAAGCTATCCTGAAGAAGTTAAAATGGTTGAAGAATATGAGGATAGAAATAAGGTCTTAAAAATGATTATAGACCATACAGATGATAAACACAATATTCTTATATTGGTGAACCATTTGAAACATGTTAAACTAATGCAGGAATGGTTTGCAACTAATTATCCTGGTAAGAAAATAAGTACAATTACGGGTGCTGTTAGTGGTAAAGAAAGAGGTGAAATCCGAACTGGTATTGAGAATGAAGATGGAACAATATTATTGGCTACTTATGCAACTTGTTCTACTGGTATAAATATGCCTAAATTGCACGATGTAATTCTATTTGCCAATAGTAAATCAAAGATTAAAGTTCTACAGTCCATTGGTAGAGGTCTTCGTAAACATAAGACAAAAGACCAGATTATCCTATATGATATTGCAGATGATTTGAGTTATAAGACTAGAACTGGCCGTGTAATTGAGAACTATTTAATGAAACACTGGCATGAGAGAATGACATACTATAAGGAACAAGAATTTCCTACTATAACAACATCTGTAAATATTTAAATATGTGTTCATAAATATATTGTTATGAGCTATAAGTTTAAATATACAATTATAAACAATAAAATCTTTTATAAGACAAATGAATATAATGCTGCCGACGATTTAGTATCACAGGGAGAATATGAACTATTAAATTCAAATATAAGTAATAAAGCATGGTATTCAGAATTCAATGCATATTGTGATGTATCAGCATTTATAGTATTACCATATAATAATGAAGATAATTCAATTACTTGGACTCATGATAGGTCAAGTGATTTATATACACCATCTTCATCTGGGACTGTTCCTTTACACTATAAAATTAATTTGAAAGCAAACAGTTTAAATTACTTTGAATATATAAAGAATGTTGTAGTTAATAATTGTTTATTTAATAGAATGTACTCTAACGTTCTAGGCTTATATGATATGTCTAATACTGATGTTAGATACGGTTGGCTAAATGATGATAATCAGTTACTAGATAGTATAAGTATTTTAACTATAATTGTTGACCCAGATGATAATACAAAATATAGACTTATACAATATATCGGTCATAATGGTAATACTGAAATATGGAGAGAATTTAAGTTTGTATATGAGTCCTCAGGATTAAGGTATGATTCTCCATCGTGGGATAAGTCTTGGACTGATAGTTATGAATCATTCATATTTGAAAGAGAATTATCAACATATTATCAAGAAATACAAGATACTTTGGATAATCCAACAAGCTCAAATAATTCACTTAATTTTATTAATACCGTATATTCATATGATGTTGATAGTAATGGTTTACTTATAGATAATTTACGAGAATTAGGAAAATCAGTATATTATACAATAGATGCAACAAATAATACAGTGGCTCGTAATGGTGATTTATGTACTTTGTGTGAAGAATTGCCTATATACGATGTTTATAATACTGCTGATGGTAAGGTCTATCAGTCAAATAAAGTTTATGTATTGTATAGAGTGAGTAAAACAACAAATGGATATGATTATGATGCTTTATATTCACCGGAATTATTTAATGAAGTTGGTATAGGCTATATACTATCAAATTGGGTAGTTTATATAAATGGTGAATTGAAAGTAGTGTGGTGGCCTGAATTATCACCAAATAGATTTGGTACAGAAAATGTTCCACCACATTTATCACATTATTCAATGCAAAATCCATTAGTAGGTGAAATAAAATGCTGGAAAGATGCTAGATTTTTTAAACAGGATTCTTTTAAGAAAGATTCACATATATTGGCTGATACAAAGTTCTATCCAAATACAGACCAAAGATATAAGTCTACAATGGCAACAACTAAATTACCAGTAGATGATACTTATGTAACAGAAGAAGGAAAAATTGTTGCAACAAAAGTTATAAGATATCAGATAAAACGAAAGAATGAAGGTAGAATTGGATTTAATGTAGGTGAATATTTTACTGTATTAGGCACTGGTGGTGCGCCTCCATATGGTGTAGATTACTATGCACATAACTATATTCCTGATACTGTAACCGAAGATGACCCTGTAGATGTAAGTGATAGTAACTATACACCAATTCCAGATGTATATGCTGGATATGAATTTTATTGGGATGGTTCTTATCTTAAACAATTATCTACAGAAAAACATGAAAAAACTGAAGACCATGCTTATCTATATGAACAAACAAAGACATTTTATGTTGATGACAATTCATTTAGACGAGATGTAACCTTAACTGTTGAATATAGAGAAAATGATAGAATTTGTGTATTACCAAGACGAGAAACAGGAACAATTACGAGTCTTACACCAGCACAGTCATTAAATACTTATATAGATACAGCAAAAATTGATATAAAATATAATCAGGATAAGATTGTTTTATTTGGATATTCTAACTTTTTACCTTTAAATGATGAAGGCGATTATGTAATAAATGACAAAGAACCTATAAAAAATCTTGTAATGTGGAAAAATATTAATTACCGACAAGAACAACTAAATCTTATTGATGGTATAAATTATCATACAGATGGCTTAAATATCGTAACATTAAGAGATGGTAATAATAAGATAATTGTAAAGTATCCTCGTATTAAACAAGTTAATGTTATAACAACTAAATGGGAAAAATTATCAATTCGTAACTATAAGCAATTATACCAACATACAAAAGAAGAACAACTTGAATATCAACCAGAAATTCGTATATTTAGTGATTCTTCAGAGGTAGATATTGATGCTTTAATTGAAGGAGCAAAGAAATCCGGTCTTGTCACTCCATCTGATTATTATGCTTATAATAATACATCATTTGGTGGATATAATAAGATTGAATATGAAGAAGAAAAACAGAATTGGTTCTGGTTAGAAGATTTTAAGAATTGGTGTATCTGGAAATATGATTATGATTCTTCAATGTATTACTTATCTATATGGAATGGCTTTAATGGATGGGATGACTTGAGAGATATTTATGCTTTGATTAAAGCACCAAATTTTGATTATTTTTATCTTGCATATAGATACTTCTATCCAAAATATGTGTTTAATTTAGGACCAACTTATTATCTTAATGGTGGTTTAAGACTTCCTGGTAATGTTAATGCTGTAAATGATGGTATTCCGGCAAATAACCAACCAACTTATGAGTATAATAATGCTAATAATTCGGTTTTACAATTTAATACTTTAATGTTACAAAATCATAGCAACTATTCTACATATGATTCGTATTCATTCCAAAGTGTAAGAAATTCTGACTATTATCCAAATACTTATAGAGTTCCAGTAATACCAGGTTCAGGAAGGCTTAGTATTGTTATTCCAGGTGGTATTAATGCTGTTGTAAATAAAGATAATGGCTATATAGACACTGAAAAAATAGTAAATCCATTTACAACACAAGGAAGTCCTAGTATAATTAGAACTTCAAATGGTCAACTTAATTTACTATTTGCTTTCAAATTTGATTTGGATAGTACAAAGTATATAAAATTGATTCAAGATACTGTAGATGATATAAATAATGCTTGTATAACTTTCTTTGGAACTGGTAATTCAAAAACTATTGATGATTGGAAAAATTTTGAACATGTGAGTGATACATCTGAAGAAGTAAAATCAGATATAAAAGGGATAGATAGTGAAACAATTTATGATAGACCATCACAGGTAAATTCTATTGCCAATACTATAAATATGAATATAACTTTTGATTCACCAAGACCAAATGTTGTTACTACAACTACAGATGATGATGATTACGCTATAAGATGGAATAGATAATGTCTTCAATATTATTCAATAATTTTAAAAAACGATTTCTAAGTGGTAATGTTCCTTCGGCAGATGAATGGTATTTTATACCAGTTAATTCTGTATTTAAGAATACTTATGATACTACAAGAATGCCTTTGGAACAATATAGAAATGTTGATGACTTTATGAAGACTGATTCAACAGTTTTCAGTTATACAAGTCCAGCTGAAGCAACAGCATATAATCATGACGAGATGGTTTTAAGTTCTGACAATTTCAACTATAAAATTGAAACTATGTCAGGAACAGGATTACTTAGTGGCTGTATATATGAAAAATCATGGCGAAAAGTTTTAGATGATGAAGTATTGTCAAACAAGCCGATGTTCATTAATGCTGAAAATTTTGATAACTTTAAAGAATATTATTATTCAACAATTAGTGCAAATATTACAAGCATAACAGAATATATAAATTCTGGTGGTTTCTATTATATTCGTTCAAAAGATGAATTAACTTGGTTCGCAAATAGAGCAAATAAGTTAAATAATAGAATTATTGGTGTTATTGGTGATAAAATTGAAGGCGTTATCAATGGTGACCCAATCGGTGCGGATGAAAAGTATCCATTTGAAGGTATTCTTGATGGTAATGGTTATAATCTACAAGAAATTACATTAGAATGTTCTACAACAGATTATGGTCTTGTTGGTGTACTTGGTAAATTTGGAACTGTAAAAAATTTTAATATTTACGGTAATATAACATTAAATTGTAATAAGAAACTTAATCTTAATCATATAAAATCTGATGCTAGAGATATTAATGCTGGTGTACTTGTTGGTAGAAATTATGGAAAAGTTTATAATATAAGATCTACACCTATATTACATTTGAATGGGTTTATTCCGGAAGTATATTCAGTCACAAATAAGAGTGATGATTATACTTGGTCAGATGGTAAAGTTAGACAAAAATGGAGTAAAGGAACTGAGAATTTCTATTTCTTAAATTCGTGGTGCATAAATTCACCAGGTAATGTCTGTCCTTATGTTGGTTATTTCGCCGAAGGCTATTATGGCGAAGATATGTGGGCATCAACTAGATATTATCAAGATTCACATAATCTTACTGCGACTACTGATAATATTAAAAATGACCTGCCATTGAGTGCAGATTGGGCACTAACTGGTACAACAGCTAAAAAATTTGATTTTCTTGATAGTATTTTATATACTGGAATTAATAATGGTCCTTATTATCAGCCATTAAATGCATATAATCGTGTAGGTAATGTATTTTATGGATTAGGCCTTGGTGGTCAATATGCAGATGCTAAATATTCAGATACAACAAATCCTACTATATTAAAAAATGAAATATTAGCATTATGTCAAATACCTGTTTATATGGGTGTTGATAAAGACTTAAACTATACTACTTGTATTCTTAATAATACTTTGAATGAAAAGAAAACAGATCCAGGTATTCCTCCTAAATTCTGGCCGAACACAGTAACATCATATAGAGATGCATGGGGTGGCTCCAATATCTGCTACAATGCTAACATTATTAAAAATGTTTATAAGAATAAGATAGATAAAGCCTTAAATGATGAAGGAAGCACCACAGCCACATCTAGTTATTTTCCATATTGTCCTTCTGCATATTGTCAGACATCATTAAGAATGAGTCCAATGGCTCGTGTGGCATATAACATTGGATGTCTTGTTGGTGCAAACTATGGAACTATATCAAGTGTATATACTCGAGTTAAAATTACAAATGATACTAATTTCGTTGGTTTCATTGGTGGTATTGCTGGTAAGCAAGGTAGAGGTCAGTTATTAAAAGTACATGCTGATACAAATTATCAGCTTAATTATAATCCTGTAGGCAATGATAAGAGTTATCAAGTAGTTTACAAACAGACACCATTATTACCAAAGGATAAGAAACCTGATTATTATGTCTATTCCGCGAATAATACCGTTACATCTTGTAATGCTGATTTAATGTTTTCTGCATTTTATGATGATGATCCGACAGTTGATTTGGATAGAGATATTACAGATGACTGTATAATTTATAAGTTAAAACCAATATTTATTGCTGGTGGTTTATTTGGTAGATATATTCCATCTGATGAATATTGTTTTGCTGATAATGTTTCATATGATTATATACTAGCAGGTTGTACAATAAGTTCTTGTGATATAATGATGTATTCAAACTATGGAAATACACATACAATAGGAGCATCTGCTGATATAAGTATTGAGAATGCTTTTGGTGTAATTGCTGGAAAAATAGATTATGAAACCAGTAATATGGAACTTTCATCTACATTCATTCAAACTGCAGGAATTCGTTTAATAAATTCACATATTAGTGCATATGGTGTATTTGGCGAAGACTTAAAAATAAAACCATATAAATTAAAGGTTCTTACAGGAAAAAATAATCAACTCTATCAGTCTTATGTATATGATGGTGTTGAATATGAAGCAGATAATAGAAGATATGTTGGTATTTATGAATTAAAATATAATCCAGTAAATAGTTTATCTCTAGCAACTACAGATAGAAATATTTGGTTTTTTAAAACATATAATCCAGTATTTCCTACACAACCTGAAGTATCTTCATATTCTGCAAAAATAGACCCAACAACAAAGGATTTATTGAAAGGTGATGATACAGGATATTTGTTTATTGCTGATTTACCATTTATGACTAACTATGCATCTGGTGGTGCCGGTGCATCATTCTGGGGTAACTGGAATTTGTCTCCCCAAATGAATAGTGATAGTGTAAATAATTTAGGCTTGAATATACCTAATGGATATAATAAGAGAAATATTGCACATGAATTGATAACTGTTGCAAGTTGTACTTCAAATATATCACCTATTATAGTTTTATATGATGATTTCTTTAATACTTGGGGTGATGAAGATCCTGATTCATATAATAATTTGAGTCTTAATGTTGCTCATACTAAAAAATGGAATAAAAGATACTTATATGGAAATACTGGAATTTATTTAGGCTTAGCCAATTCGTATGCAACAACTAAATTTAAAATTGATTTAGCTGAACATGATGGCAAAGGCATGATAGATAATGTATATTGCGATGTTTATAAGTTAGAACCTTATACTGCGACAAATGGTTCTGTATCGTGTATGACATTTAATTCAGGATATTACTTAAATGGAATGGAAGTTGCGGGTATTCAGAATTCTTTTGATGGATATACATTCATAAGAACAGAAACACAACCGGCTTATGCACCAGATAAACAATTAAGAAATATTCTAACAAATCCTGATGAATTTGGTAAATTCTATGAATATGCTACATTAGGCGATAACAATAATAAGTATCATAATCCTAGAATATTTGAAAAGAATAGATTTATTTATAAGAGTTATCATTTGACACCATATAATATAGAAAATCCAGATATGTATTATATGGGTGAACCTGAAGGTACTCCAATCGGAAGGAATAATAGCCTTGTATATATTAATGATATGTCAAATTTAATTGCTACTGAAGAATCATTTATTGACAAATCTATATTATCAGCCCATTCACAAGACTATGATAAATATTTCTATTATACTTATGATATAATAAATTCTGCTACAATAAATTATGATACATTCCAAGATATTGAAACTAATGGTCTTATTGGTAAACATAATGTAACATTTACTGCTAATGGTGATAAGATATATTACTCATTGGATGGAACTCATACAAAAACATACTATACTATTGGTGATTATTTGACACCACTCGAAATTAGAGATACTTTATATAAGAAAGGTAATTTCACTACAACATCGGTTTCATCTGAACAAGATTTTGCAGGATTACTTGTTGTAGATTCATCTGGAAGAAATATAATGTTTATGGAAAATTCTAATAATGTTCCATTAACAGGAAATAGTGTTAGTTTTAAGATTGATACTGAATCCAATAATGATAAGATGAATATATTGGAGGTTAAATAATATGTCTTTTTCTGGACACAGAATGATATTTCCTCAATATAAGAAAGCATTAGGTAATAATGAAATTTCAGGTGATTATAATAATAAGATAAGTGGCTATTATTCTTCAGATGCTAATTTTCTAAATATATTTTCACAAATATCAGGTTATTATGATAATTTAATAGAATTGGCAGAAAATATATCACACAGTGCAACTATAACACCAATTAATACTTATATTTTAGATACAAATATTACAACATACAATAAAGACACAAACATATCGTCTGAATATTCGTATGATGAACATCAGAATATTGCTTGTTCTTCTAGAATATTTGGTGATACCGTTTATCAAAACTGTAACAGTTGGGTTATGAAAGACTTAGATTATTATAAGCCAGATCCAATGTCAACTACTGGATTGAAACACTGGAAGGCAGAATATAATTTTGATGAAAATTATAGTTCGGCTGAATATAGAACTTATAGCATTAATAAGACCTATGTTGAAGACAATGTAGCAAGTCTTACTGCAGCAGACTTGACATATCAAGAAAATAATTTGACCGCTATGAGATATATCTTACTTGGCTGTAAAAATAATAATGATAAGTTAATACCAATGGTTTATTACGATTTAGGTAAGACCTTCTATTCAAATAAGAACTATATAGAAGTTGACTGGAATGTTGAAGGATTGATAACACTTCAATAAATATATTATGACTGTAAATGTAAATATATCTGCATATCCTTGGCTATGTTCAACAATGCCAAAAAGAAATCAATATTGTTCATCGGTAAATGGTAATATTGTATCTGATTCTGAAGGACATAATGCAGAGGCATTTACAACTGAAGCTTATGGCAAATATGGTTTACAGTCAGTCTATTATAAGATATCAGAAAATCTTAAAAGAGATAGAATTTTTGGTGAAGACCAACTACAAGTTGTTGAAAGAGCTTTCAATTTCATGCTCTATACAGAATCATTGCCTCCAAATGTTCGCACATACCAGATTCAAGGTATCTGGGGTGAAGATGTTGTGACTTGCTATGTTGGTGTTACAGCATTCAAATATTGGAGCACTTATGGTGGAAAAGATAGAAATACACCAAAAGTTTATGATGATTTTCAGCCTAGAATTGGTGATGTAGTCTATCTTCCACAAAACAATACATTCTATGAAATAAGAGATGTAAAATATTACCAGGAAGCATTTGGTTTGCAATCGCATACATATACTTTGACCTTAAGGGTGTATAAGGACACCAAGCTGACCATTAAAAATGATAGTCCAACAATTCCATTGTCCGACCCAATCTGGGACGTAGCAACTAAGGACTTCCCAGAACAATACAATATAAATGACCCATTGAAGACCAATGATTACTTGAAATATGAAGCATTGAAGAAATCCAAGAATGTGAACCACATGGATGTTCTGTATAATCCAAATAAAGACTATGAAATACTGGAATCTTATGCTGACACTATTGCTGGTAGATTTGGTGATTATTCAGACCAACTTAGAGAAATTGGAGAGAAGACCTACCATATTATGCAAGATGCCGATGGCATGGATGAAGAATTTGACAAATTTAAGGAAAAAGTCACTGAAGATACTACGAAGTTCAATAAAGAACTTGATGATATGAATATGGAAGTAGACGAATTTGAATTGGAAAAAGTCACCTATACATCTGGCGATAATGGCCTACCAAAACCAAATCCATAGAAGAAATCTTTAAAAAGTCATAAATACAATATGACTGGTTTTGGTGTACAGACAAAAAATATTAATGAATTAATTGCGAAGATTGAGAAAGAAATCAATTTTATCACAGCAAATTTTGATAAAAATGTAACAGTTCTCAATAATAAGTTGAGTATTTGTTCATCAGAACTACAGACTTTAAAAAATGATTTTAAGGCATTAAAAGACTATACTCAAGCAGAATATGAATATGTTGAAAATAAGATTGCTGAATTTGAAACAAAAATAGATTATATTAAAAGCAATCTAAATAAGATTAACTATGGTAATCTGTCTGGTGGTAAATGTGCTAGTGGTATTGCCCCATTGGCTGAATATGAGCAGACTGGTGAAACTTATCCTATCTATGCAAAGTTTGCTGAAAGAGATAGAAAAGGTAATATAATAGATGAAACTTATATAACTAGTGCTGATTTTGGTGATGTTATATCGGCTATAAATGCTAGAATTAATGAAAATAGTGCAAATATATCAGCAATGTCTTCAACTATATCAAACATTAACAATAGACTTAATAATGTAGAAAATACTATTGCGGCAGCAACTACATCATATACAATTGAACCATATTATGTAATTACTGCTATTGAACAACAAAATGGCAAAATTATAAATGTAGGTACTGCTGACAATGCAGCAACTACTGCACAAGTTAATGATTTTATACAATGGTAGAGGGAATAAATTATGGCAGATGAATCAGGAAAATATGTTAACCTTAGTGGTTTACAAGCATTCTATGACGAATTAAAGAAAAAAACAAGTGCTGATTTAGATTTTAATTTAACTAGCGACCATCCAATCGCCAATAGTGCTATATCAAAATACATAGCCATGCAAGGTTCAGACATGGCTTCATTATCAGGTGCTGCTTCTAGTGGTTCAGCCGCATCTGCTTGGATTGATAATTTCACTGGTGGTGGTATTCCAAGTATTACTGCGACTGCTATATCTGGTCAAAATGTAACTGCCAATAATTTAACAAGTACAAGTGCTACAATAACAACAATATCTTCTACAAATATAAGTGGAGATACGATAAGTTCTACTAACATTACAGCATTAACTGCTGAAGGTAATTCAGCCAAATATGAAAATATATCTGCTAAAAATGTAACGGCTACAAATTTATCATCTACTGCCATTAGTGCCACCAATTTGACTGCTTTGACTGCTAGTGGTACAAGTGCTATATTTACTGGTATATCTGCACAATCTATTACTGGTAACTTAAGTGGTACAGCTGCGGAAGCTGAAAAATTAGCAACCGCTAGAACTATTTCTGCAACAGGACACGGTACTTGGTCAGTTTCTTTTGATGGTTCAAGTGATGTAACGGGTAATCTACAAATTACTAATGTTCCTTGGTCTGCAATGACTAATGTTAGTGCTAGTGGTGTAGATGCTACAACTGAATCTGGTTTCGTAACACCAAAACAAGTAAATGATGCTATTACAGCATCAATGTCTACTAAAGCAGCATTCAAAGGACCATATGAAACATTAAATGCTATCCCAACTGGTGATTATGATAAATTAAGTATCTACTTGATTGGTCCTAGTGGATCTGGTGAAGACAAATATGAAGAATATGTATTGACTGCTGATGCTACTGTAACTGGGTCATTCTTAAAAATAGGTGATACTTCAACTGACCTAACTGATTATCTTAAAACATCATCATTTACTGACTGGCGTGATTCAACAAATAGTCTATTTAGTGGTACATCAAGAAGCGCAAATAGTGCCGGTAGTGCTTCAACCGCACAATATGCACAAAATGTTGGTGAAGGTTCTACAGCACAAAATGCAACTAATGTAATTACTTCTGCTTCCGCTGGTAGTGCTGCTTATGATTGGGTAACAGCACATGCTAAACAGACTATAACTGGTGTAACAACTGCGGCTGGTAAAAATACAACTATTGGATTGACATCAACAACAAGCACAAGTGGTACTTCAATTACATTAAATGCTAGTGGATATAAAACAACATTTACTATTGGAGATTGGGTTACAGGTTCAACTGCTAATACTTATGATATTACTTATGGCTTGAGTGATTCTGCGATAACATATATGCAGGAAGGTCATGCTGCTAGTGCTGCAGTATCTTCTCTAATAAATGGCGATACAATTTCTGCTGAAAAAATTATCGCAAATGATGGTTTTAGTGGAACTAATATAAGTGGTGCTAATGGTACAACTTCTACCATTGACAATTTAATTGGTTCTGCTCAATCAGGTCAATCTGCTTTGAATTGGATTACTACTAATTCTGGCAATATGGGATTAACACCATACACATCAGGAGAAATAGTATCTGGGATTAAATGGTAAAATAATCAAAATAATCTATTAAAATATGATGCTAAACCTTTATGAGGTTTAGCATTTGTCATAAATATATTATGGCAAATCCAATAGACCCATCAATTTCTAGTAAGAAAAATAAGTATGTAAACATTAGTGGTTTACAAGCATTTTATGATGAATTACCATCTAAATTAACAGTTGATTCTGCTAAGTCTGCCGGTAGTGCTGCCGTAGCGAACAATGCTCAAAATCTAGGTGGTACAGCTGCAAATAATGTTATAAATTCTGCTAAATCAGGTGCAGCCGCATCGGCTTGGGTAACAGCAAACCAAACTGACATTACTAATCTAAAAGGTATTAAAACATTTAAAACCATTGCTGGAATAAATGCTACTACATCAGCTGATTCTTTATCCATAGTAAATGGTGGAAATATATCAGTTACAACTGCAAATAAAACAATTACATTATCAGCAAAAGATACTACATATACTTCATTAAATGGCATTAATACAAATGAATATAAAGCTTTAACCGGTGTTAGCGGTGTAACTTCATATTTCACTAATGGCAGTGCTAAAAGTGCTGATAAAGCAACAAGTGCCACTTCAGCATCTATATTAACAAACAAGAATATAAAAGTTTCAAGTGCTGATTATGCTGTTAGTGCTGGTGCAGCTCCAGTTGCTCCACATGACCACGAATATCTTGTAAAAGTAAATGGTACCGATGGCACGGCACTTAGTATTAAGAATGATATTGGATTAAAAGTATCTGGAAATAATGTCAAATACTATGTAAGTGGACAAGACATTTACATTTCGGCTAAAGATACTACTTATGGTGCGAACGATTTTATAACAGCTAGTTCTGCTACAAACATTAGTAATGCTTATACTTGGTCTAATGATTGGAATAGCACAAAAACAAATTTAGTAAAAAGTGCCAATAGTGGTGCTGCTGCTAGTGCTTGGATTACAGCACATAAAGATGACTATCTAGCAAAAAGTTATTCAAGTAATAGTGCTGCTACTTTTGCTGGTACAGCCAATAGTGCTAATTATGCAACTAAAGCTGGTTCGGCAACATCTGCCCAAGTTCTAACAAATACAGGAATTAAAGTAGCATCTGCAACAAGTGCCGACTATGCTACGAAAGCCGGTTCAGCTTCTAAAGCAGAAACATTAACTAATACAGCAATAAAGGTAAATTCTTCTATTAGCGCGGACTACGCAACTAAAGCAGGTAGTTCTACTAGTGCTGCTGTACTAACAAACACCAACATAAAAGTATCAAGCGCAACAAGCGCAGATTACGCAACATTAGCTGGAAGTGCTTCTAGTGCAGATACACTAACCAATAAGAACATTAAAGTATCTAGTGCTACTAGTGCTGACTATGCTTCATTGGCTGGGTCTGCAACAAATGCTGCAAATTTAACAAACACAGCCATAACTGTTAAGTATTCTCAAACCGCAAATTATGCTAATAGTGCTGGTAGTGCTACTAAATTAACTTCGGCTAGAAACATTGCGGCTAGTGGTGATGTTACTTGGTCTGTGTCATTCAATGGTGCTGCTAGTGTAACAGGTAATGCAACCGTTAATAATGTTCCTTGGAAAGCAATTTCTGCTCATACAGGAACAGTAAATAGTTCTACTACAAATAAATTCACAACACCAAAAGCAGTTTATGATTTCGTTACTGCATCTATGGTAACTAAAGCTGCATTCATTGGTCCTGAAACTTCATTAGATAATTTTACAACACCATATGATAAGACTGCAATCTATCTTGTTGGTCCTGTTGGTACTGGTACTGACAGGTATAATGAATATGTTATTACAGGTACGGATGGTACAACTGCAGACTTCCTATTGATTGGTGATACATCAACTGATTTGAGTGATTACCATAAGACGGCTGATTTCAATACTTGGACAGCTGCACGATTTGATGGCAATAGTGCTAAATGGTCTAAATCAGCAACAAGTGCTACAAATGCTTACAATCTAACAAATAAGAATATTAAAGTTTCTAGTGCTACTTCTGCTGATTATGCGACAAATGCTGGCACAGCTAATTATGCTACATCAGCTGGGGCTGCCCCATTTATAGCACATGACCACAATTATAAAATTTCGGCCGGAACAACTGCATTCAATGTATCTAGTAACATTCAATTGAGCGCTGGTACGAACATTGGTCTAGTTTCTGCTGGAACAAATATAATTGGTATTACTGCAAAAGATACAATACCTAATAATAAAACAATTACAATTACATCTGGTGCTTCACCAGCAACTGGTTCGTTCACATTGAACCAAAATAGCGATAAGACCATTACACTTGGAACAATGGCCTTCAAGGCAAGTGGTGATTTTTCACCATCAAACCATAACCACAATTATAAATTGAGTGGTGCTGGAACAGCATTAGATGTTTCTGCTGGTATAAACTTAAAACCAAATGGAAATATAGCCATTAGTACTGCTGCTAATACTATTAACATATCTGCTAAAGATACTACTTATACTTCATTGAATAGTGTAAATTCTACTGAATATAGTGCTTTGACAGGTGTTAGTGGTGTAAAGAACATAAAGAATTATGCTTCAATTTCTGCTGCTAGTGGTTCTGCAAGTAAAGGTTCATTTGCTCCAGCTAATTCTGCTGATAAATTTACACTAATTGCTGGCAATAATATAGATTTCGTTAGTGGTGCTAATTCGCTCACTATTAGTTCAAAGACCTATACTATACCAACGGTAAACAATAAGACCATTACAATTACTACTGCTGCTTCGCCAAGTACTTCACAAACATTTACACTAAACCAAAGCACAGATAAGACAATTTCATTTGGTACAATGGCATTTAAGGCTAGTGGTGATTATTCTACTACAGACCACAACCATAATATGACTGCCTTGAATGGTACTGCTAATTTCTTTAGTGGTACTACTGCGGCACCGTCTGCATTATCTGCTTTGACTTCTAAATCTGCACTGAGTGCAGGTTCTGCGGCTAAAGCGGCAAGTGCTGGTACAGCAGCAAATGTAAATGCCTCTCAATGGAATGCTGATTCTGCTAGATATATTTTATTTGGTGAAAATAAAGCAAGTACTACCGTAGGTTATGATAGTGACTTTACATATAATCCAAGTTCAAATAAATTATTAGTTAAAAATATATCTTCAACTAATATCACAGCAACTACATTTAGTGGTAATTTGAGTGGAACTGCTATACATTCAAGACATTTAAAGCCATTCATTATTAATGCAAATAATGGTTCAGCACATTATTATAAAATGTGTACATTGACATTTGGTTCTAAAGCAACACCAACAACATTTATATTTGGTTCAAGAGATAGTGGTGATAATAATGGTGAAGGTTTATTAGTTATAAGAAATGATAATTACCAAGGAACAGGTAATAAAGATAGAGTTTATTTATTAACAGAACAAGATTTAAGTCTTGAATTTAAGACTTCTCATACAACCGATAACACCGAAGTTTATGTTAAAGTAGGTGGTTGGGGAACTATATATTATTCTGTATTAAATACAAATAATACCGTAACAACACAAAATATTGAAGTAGAACAAAGTGTTTATGATGCTGTTCCAACAACAGTTCCAGTATATAGATATTCGCTAACTAACCATAACCATTATTTATCAGCATTAAATGGCACAGCAACATATTTTAGTGGTACTACGGCTGCTCCTTCGGCATTGTCCGCATTAACCGCTAAATATGCATTAAGTGCAAAGGCTGCGCCTGTTGCATCACATACTATTGCATCCCATAGTGATACGGCTACTTATTTTTCTGGTAATTCTGCTAGAAGTGCTTGTAGTGCTACTTCAGCTAAAAATGCTGGAACTGCAACATATGCAACTTCTGCAGGTGCTGCTCCGGTTGCATCCCATAACCACAACTACACAATTAGTGCAAATACAACAGCATTCAATGTATCTGCCGGTATTCAACTAAGTGCTGGTACGAATATAAACATAACTAGTGCTGGTACTAAAGCAATTGGTATTAGTGCTAGAAATGATATAGCAAATGCAAGCGACAAATCAACATACTTTGATGGTACGAGTGCTCTATATGCTAAATCTGCTACATCTGCAACCAATGCAGCAAAAGCAGCGGATTCGGATAAACTTGGTGGTGTTCTTCCTGGTGGATATGCATTATCTGGACACAATCATGCTTATAAATTGAGTGGTAATGGTATTGCTGTAAATGTGTCTGCAGGTGTGAACTTCAAGCCATCTGGTTCAAATATACAATTCTTTGTTAGTGGAAATGATATTTACATTTCAGCAAAAAATGACAACTCTACAGCATACATTCCATCAGGGTTCCAAGTTTCTGGAATAAATGGAACAACTACTGGGGTATATTATTTAAGTGCATTGAAACTTAATGCAGGAACAAATATTGGATTTACATCTGCAAGTAATTCACAAATAACGATTACAGCAAAAGATACTACATATACAACTGCAAACTTCATTACAGCTACACATTTATCCAATATACAGACGGCTAGTGGATATGCAGCTGACTGGAATACTAACAAAGCAGGTTTAACAAATAGTGCTAAATCTGGCTGGAGTGCTTGGAGTGCTGTTACTGCCAATAGTAGTACATGGGCAACAAATACTGATACAAAGGTTTCTCAAACTGTTACAAGTGATAATGTATTCTATCCAATCTTAACAAAAGATTCAAGTGGTACAACTACAGTAACTGCTGGTGCAAGATTTGCTGATGTTGTTACAGTCAATCCAAGTACAAAAATGGTAAGAGCAAATAAGTTTGGTATCACATCAAGTGCTACAATGGAATATAATACAGCAACTAATTCAGTAGATTTTATCTTTAATTAATAGGTTTATTATGGCATTGAAATTATGGTTGCCCTTAATTAGTGATAACAAGAATCAAGGTATATCAGATTATTATACTACAGGTTCACCTGCATCTTGGGGTAATACTAGCCCTATTGGTGGTTGTGCTACATTTAATAATAATGCTGGTCAAAGAATTACTACTTCTACAACGGAATTAAATTTTATAAATGACGATTTTTCTTGGTGTTGTTGGATAAATAAAAACTTTTCAGCAAAAACTGCAAATTCTATGTGGGCATTTACTAACGGTAGAGCCGATGCAGGTGGTAGGGGATATGGTTTACAAGTTTATTCTACTACAAGTGTTCGTATAGTATTTGGTACAACATTTTGGGAAGTTACTGGTGTACCAGATAATGAATGGCATCATATTACATTTACTAGACAAGGAACGGAAATTAAAATTTATCTTGATGGTACTTTAAAAACTACTGCTACATTTAGTGGTACATTACCTACTTTTGCAGAAAGTGTTGGTGTAGGTTTAAGTTGTTTCTATTATAGTGGTGGAAACATTTATCCTTTAATTGGTTCAATCTGTGATTTTAGAATCTATAATAATACATTAAGTGATAAAGAAATTCATGAAATTTCTAATGGACTTTTAATACACTATAAATTAGATGAAGTAAATAGTTTACCTGGAAATCCAAATTTATTAACTTGGTCAAGAGAATATTCACAATCCAATCCAATTGTACATACTACTTCTGCAAAAGATGGTATGAAATATTTAGGTAATGATTCTCTTGTAACTTTAACACCAGGAAAAGTATATTATATTACTGTACATAGTGATGCTGTGCCTGGAGCACATGAAAGTATTGATACATTAGCGAAAAGAAACCAGTTTACTATATTCTTATATTTAAGAAATCAAGGTACTTCAAAAGCTATAGGTCAATATGATTCTGCACCAAATTTAAATGTAAATAACATTTATATAAATGATCCGCAAAATAATTTATATGTATGGAAATGGACATCACCAAGTAATGCTCAAGATATAACATTTAGAACGAATTTATATTCAGATGGTTCAACTTCAATTACACATTATTTTTGGGATTTTAAAATAGAAGAAGATAGTTATACTACATTCGTACCAGGACCAAATCAACCACAATATACCATGCTTGGATATGGTTTAAATACAGTGGAGGATGTAAGCGGATATAGTAGACATTCTTCACTTAATGGAACACTTACAACAAATAATTCTACACCTAGATATGAAAGATCTCTAAATATATCAGGTGGTAATTGTATATATCCAATACCAGATCCAATAAAATCAACAACTAAAGAATTTACTATATCATTGTGGTTTAATAGTTCAAGTATTTCTAAACAACAATGTATTTGGAATGGTAGAACTACAACTGGTAAAGCCATAGGTATATTTCTTATAGGAAGTAAATTAAGAGTAGATGATGATAATCAAACAACATGTAGTACAACCTTGGTAAGCAATAAATGGTATCATCTTGCTGTGACCTGGAAATATGGTGGTAATAAAATTACTTATTTGAATGGTGTTCAAGTTTCAAGTGTCACTGCTAGTTCTACACTTTCAAAATCAAATAATAAAGCAAGTTTAGGTAGATCTTCAACCGATTCATTAAGTGATTCAAACTATTTTCAGGGAATGATGTCCGATTTTAGAATTTATGGAAAAGCATTATCACCAGAAGATGTAAAAGCATTATATAATAATCCAATTTCTATATCCAATAAAGGAGAATTATTTACAACATCTATTGAAGAAGGTAATTCAATTATCTCACATACAAGAACGGGTATATCAAAAGCATCAAATATATCTGAACTTCCAGGTAAATACGATACAAATTTATATTTTGAACCAGATGGTTCTTGTTGGGTAAGGATAGTTCATCATAATGCACCTGCTACATATTTATTTACTGGTACAGATCCATTTAGAACAGGTGTGTATAAAGATACCAATAGATTCTTTGATGGCTCTATTTGTGATATGGTGGATAAATGGGAATTTATGGTAATTCAGCAAGAAGAAACTACATCACCAATATATAAGGCAAGATGGATTCAGTCTAAAAATCCAAATGTGGCTGTATTTGCTGATGTTACAGCTAGTGCCATTACAAGAATTTTAACCGAAGGATATGTATCTCACGGTTTTGGTGGTTTGTATCATAATAATGGAAATACTTATTGGTGCTGTAATAATGGTACATCTGGTAACTGGTGGGGTTCTGTTGGTGCTTATGTAAATCATCAGGGTGGTATTCCCGCCATGAAAATGAATGGCTCAGGTGGTATTGTAAAAACAGGATTTGAAGATGTGTATATTCGTATAGACAATGTTACTTGGACTAATAGTAAACGAACTATCTGTTCATTTGATAGAGGTTCAAACGGTATATTATCATCCGAATTTATAGAATATTGATAAATTTGACAAAATCTCAATCTTTTGTTAAATTATCATATATGAAATTCACATATCCAGAAATACATTCTAGTGAAAATCTGCAGAATTATTTAGATAATTTCTTGTTAAAGGAAATTAGAGCTATTGGCTGTGTTATAACTGTCTTAGATATGAAAGACAGTGGTATATTAATTTACACGATTACATATAATGGATATGAATTAGGCGACATTCAATTTAAATATACTAGGGAAAATGAATGTTGGATAGAATGTTCATTGATACAAAAACTTAATCTTCATAGCATATCTCATTATATTGGTGATAAGTGTATAGGTACAAATAGTTTTATATCTGCTAGTAGAGAAAGAAATGAATATAACGATAATAAGTGTAATAATACTACAATAAACCACATTAGAAAACTTATATTGTCATACAAGACAATACAGATCCAAATGAAAAAACAAGATGTTGCTGAAATGTTTAAATAATTTTACAAAATTTTGGAACTTATTATGTATTATACTGATTTACCAGAACTGTCAAAAATAACTGGATGGAAATTACTAAATCCTAATAATATTTTTACTTCTGTGTATTTGCCGCAAATTACTTATGGCGACCGAACAGATGAACGAAATTTTGCTTGTTGCTGGTGGGATAAGTCATTAAGTATATTCCGGTTGGCTGCTACAGTAGATGGAAAAGTCTTGTATAGAGATAAACAACTAAAATATAAAAAAATTGAAACAATTGTTAAATGGGTAAGAAATTGTGAATATAAGTTTAAGAAAGCAAAAATGAAATCTAGGATAAAATCAATCAATGAGGATTTCAAATGAGTCAGATTAGACCAAAAGATTTTAAAAACTTGATTGAAAGGTATAAAGAACATTTCGTTCTAAACACCAAAGAAAGAGATAGTTGGAATTTGTACTTGAATACCACAAAATATGGTGTTGAAGGAAAGAGTGTACTGTTAATGTCTTATACACCAGCTAATGGTAATGTTGATTATGCAGACTTATATTATGGTATTAGTGGAACAGGTACATTTAAGTATGAAACATTTTTTCCTGGTGCTATAACTAAAGATTTTAAAGTCATAGAAGACTATTTAATGAGATTGGTTGCATTTATCAATACGTCAGTTCAAATGAAAGCTATGTATTCAAAAGAATTGAAAGAAGAATTATCAAAAAAGAAAATCGTAGAAATTGGGCAGGATTTTGTATGATTACTAAAATAGAAGATTTAAATAGTGACTTTGTAAATTAAAATTTTACATTATTTTTTATTTAAGTTATTGACATAAGTTGATATTTTTTCTATATTTAAACTTAGATAACAACAAAAGAGGTAACTTATGGCAGACTTCACTTATTACACACTTGAAAGCAAGAACACATACGAATACCATTACTACTATTTTGCTGGTATGGATGATGCAGGTAATGTTTTGATTACAGACGAACCTGGTAAGGCTGTTGGATTCCACCACAATAAGGAAGCAAAAGAATTTTTGAAAAAGCATCCTAACTTGGCTGAAAGATTTAATGTTCAACCAATATTTACAAATGAAAAGCCTTGCTACTATGTTGAATTTAAGCCTATTACGGAAGTAAAGAATCTTTCAATTGTGAAGAAGGAAGTCTAATATGAAAATGACTAAGCGATTTGAGAAGAAACTGTTGAAGTTCGCTAAGTCAATGGGCTTAGATACAAATTTTGATTGGAATATTGGCTGGTTTGATTTCTTATATGGAACAAACAAGATTGGTGCTGTTAGATTCTATGGTGATATATATGATTTGATGAATAAATCTGATAGACGAAACATTTATTGTGTGACTGCGATGACTCGTCTTGTTTATTATCCATCTGGTAATAAGTATAATAGAAATGCATATCCAATTAAAGAAAATCCGTCAGAAATCTGGGATTCTTCTAAAGGTTATATATCTTGTTTCTCTATATCTGATGAAAGATGTAAACATGATACAATGTATCAAAAAGACATTGACAATTCAACTGAAGATAAAATCATTGAATTTTTGAAGTTCTGTTTTACTCGTCTAATGAATGGAAAACTATTTGAGAAAATGGAAGACAAATTACAGTCATTTAGGAGTGATTTCTTATGAACATTGATACTGTATATCCGCATGTTAAAGTGTTCATGAATAAAATTGAGAAAGATTTAGTGAATCTTGGTTTTGAGATATTGAATAATGAAAATTCCGTAACTAGATTTTATGATTTCATTTATGACGGCCATATTTGTTTTACATTTGTTGAAAAGACTAATTCTTTTTATAGCCATCTTGCTGATAATATCAACTATTATCACACTGATATGAGAGATAATACAAAATACAGAAATATCTTAAGAATGGCGAAGAAAATAGTTAAAACTGTTAAAGTAGTAAAAATTAGAGAACGAAAAGATGCTTTTAGTGTAGACTTTGAATGATTATAAGAGTGATAAAAATATTTACGAATTAGAAAAGGATTTTGTATGAAAAAAGAAGATATTATGTCAATTGTACACAAACATCGGAATAAATTTTTTTGGAAGGGAAGTTATACAGAAGATATACAGAGATATAATTTGAAAATATTATTTAAGGACGGTAAATATTATAGAGATTATAAAACAGTTGCAAGCTACAATTTTGATATATTTAGAAATGACATTAATACAGGAATTATACGCTATTATAATGTAATAGTAAAAGATATGTTTGGCAATTTAATGTTTGATAGAAATAAGAATCTTGAAGAATATAATCCAATAAAAACATTAAATGATTTTGAATTATATCTTACAAATATTGAAAAAGACGTTAAAAAGTTTTATATTAGTAAAAAACTAAAATCTATCGGAAATGACTTTAAATGATTACTAAAAACGAATATAATGAACTGTGTAAGAAATATGGTTTTGTTCCTCGTAAAAATAAAGAAACACCATATTATTATGATGTTCCACCAGGATATGGATTTTATTCTGGTGCTATCGTGGTGCAATATTTGAATAAGAAAGCACAAGTCTGTAAACTTGAATCTTTTGGATTAAATTGGAGATATTGGACCTGTAATAAGAATGAATTTGAATCACAATTAAATCAACTAATGGCAGACTTAAAGAGACGAAAAATCAAAGCAGCATTACAGACTATTGAAGAGGACTTTAAATAATGATTGCTGGAACATCAAATAATCTAATAAAAATCCATGATTATGTTCTTTCAATGGGATATAAGACAAAATATACTGATGATTGGCATAATTTTATGTATAGGTCAAATGTTAACAGATGTGATATGTACTTACATATTAATAATTTGTCACATTTACGATTTTCTATTATTCAGACACATGGTGGAAAATTTGAACTAGATTTTGATGTAATAAATCGAGACAATTCATATAAAGTTTTTGACACAGCAAGACCGGAATTGAAATACATTACACGATTTGTTAATGTGTTACTTGATGAAGCCAATTGGGAAGAAATTAAAGCTATTATTAGCAATAATAGACGAATTGCAAAAGAAATTATTGTAAATGATAAAATTGAAACTATGAAAACGGATTTTGTATGACACCATATTGTGAAGAATATTATAAAATGGCTAAAGAGTTCCATTTAAATTTAAAACATACGGGTTATATTTGTTCTTGGCCATATATTCATCCAGCTGATTTCATATTAAAGTTCCTTTATTATAAGGATATGTTCCTTGTTGCTGGTACATTGATAGATTGCGGTGAATGTATCTGCTGTTATGGTGCATTGGAATTAAGACCTAAGCAAGCTAGACAACAATTGGCTAAACTAATGGGTCAATATAAGGAAATATTGGTTAAACGAAAATTAAAAACTATTGAAAAGGACTTCAAATGAAGAATAGGCAAATTGATAAAGTACGATTTCCAGTATATAAAGATCTAATGTATAAACTTGTTGAAAGCTATGAAAATGCAGGTTTTTATGTTCGTAATGAACCGTCTTATGGGTTCATGATTTATATAAACAAGCAAGATTACGATAATGAATTTAAACCACAGATCTATGATGGTGCTTTTATTCATATAACAGATATATCATTAAAAATACAAAAATATAGTAGATTGCTTGATGGTTGTTTAAATGCATTTACTGGATGGAAAGAATTCTGTGCTTATGATTTTAATGAAGAAACTAAATATTATTGTATTACACAGATAGGTACTTATATAAGTGATAAGTCTTTGAATGGCTATCCAGATATCTATTATAAGATGATTAAACGCTATAACAATTTGCAGAAAATCAATAAAGACTTTGAATGATATATTGACAGACCTTAAATAAGTTTCTATATTTAAACTTAGAGGTTGACTATGAATACACACCTTCAAATTTGGCATAGCAAAGAAGCAAGAGAAGCATTCTATAACTGGAATGGTATTGGTGTTTTACCACCAGATGCCATCTACGCACATACATTTTATGATTTTGATTGGATAGCAGCTAAAATGTCAAAGGTTTCTGATAAAACAAAAACAATCATTATTTCAATTTCAGAACTTTGTTGGATTACTGCTGAAGCACATCGTGAAATGGAAAAAGAAAATTGTAAAGATCGTAAGAATTTAAAAGAGTTTACTGATGAAATGTGGGATATTTTCTTCAATGGAACTAAGGGAGTTATTCCTCACGATGCGATTTGTGTCTTGTGGTGTGTTGTATAATATGTAAATAAAATTTTACATAACATTCTATGTTTTTAATTGACATATTATATATTTTTTTCTATATTTAAACTTAGAAAATAACAACAAGAGGTAACAACAATGACACGAATTGAAATCCTTGAAAACGAAATCAAAACCAATCAGGAACTCTATTACAATGATAAACCGAAGATTTCTGATGCTGAGTTTGATGCATTGGTTGATGAACTCGCTGTTCTTGATCCGAATAATGCATTGTTGACAACCTTGGTTGGTGCTGACACTGCTGTTGGTTTTAAGCAGGTGAAGCATAACATTGTTATGGGTAGCCAAAACAAAGCCAACACGGAACCTGAAATGAATGCTTGGTTGTCTACCATTGATAATTCATTTGTACTTGGTTCTTATAAGATGGATGGTGCTTCACTCTGTATGACTTATGTGAATGGAAATTTTGTTAAGGCTGCTACTCGTGGTGATGGTAAAACGGGTTATGATATTACGGAAAATGTGAAAAAAATGAATTTCGTGCCGATGCGACTCAATGATAATTTCACTGGCGATGTTCGTGGTGAAGTTCTTCTGTCTCGTGCCAACAAAAACAAATTTTATCCTGAAATGAAGAATTGCCGTAATACTGCGACTGGCATTATGAAGCGTCTTGATGGTGCTGGTTGTGAACATCTGGATGTTGTTTGTTATGATGCTCAGTATCTTGACCATTCTGAATCTTTTGGTACTCAGAAAACCCTCATTGAATTTATTGAACGAAATGGTTTTAAGGTTGCTCCTTACAAGATGTTCAAGAACCTTACTTCTAAGGAATGTATGGAATATCTCAATGATGTGTTTGCAAAGTTTGACGATCTTGAGTATGATATTGATGGTATCGTCTGGAAACAGAATGCCATTGATATGAATGATATGCGAACCAATGTCCGTCCGAAGACTAACATTGCATTGAAGCCTGCCAAGATTCTCAAGGAAACCACTCTGATTGACATTGTCTGGCAGGTTCGTAATGGCAATCTTACGCCGGTAGGTATTGTTGAGCCTGTAGACCTTCAGGGTGCCACTGTCAAGAAGGCAAACCTCTGCAATGTCGCTTGCTTGGAAAATATGGGAATTGAAATTGGTCATAAGGTTATCATTTGCCGCTGTGGTATGATTATTCCTAAGATTATCAAGGATGTCAACACTGGTAAGTATGCCGAAGGTTATGAACTTTAATTCATGAGAACAAAAATATATGTTCAAATTTATTAAATATCTTTATAAAACATTTATAACTGAGCCTGTAAAAAAGAAAGAATTGCTTGATTGGCTAGTTGAACATGATACACCAGAATATCATGAAAATCCTCTTTCGGTTGGATATTACTATAATCGTCTATGGTATGAAGAAATGGAATCTGTAAATAATCTAGAGATGCAAAAACGAAAAATGCTTGATTATTATAACAAAAATCATTCTAATACAAATATCAATCATTAATTAATACAGGATTTGGTATGATTAAATTTAAAGATGTAGAAAACATAGTACACAAATATCCAGAATTGGTTTTGAAAAAAGAAAGCGATCTCTTGTATGTTTGTGAATATAAAGATCGTTCAGATCAGTACAAGATTTTTTCATATCATAAAGATTATGATGATGGATATATTTTTCTTTATACGTCTATTCAATTTAGAATGTCAACTATTGATGGTGAATTTGAAGTAGATGATAATTTTTATGGATTATCATATAGAGACATAAAAAAATTTGAACTACAATTAAAGAAAACTATGTTATTGTATAGTTATCTTATCTTATTTAATAAGAAATTATACATGTATGATAAGCAATTGAAACTTCAATCGGACTTCATTTAATGATAACTTTTGATGAATACAAAGAAATTTGTGCTAAATGGGGCCTAGTTCCAGTTTTTGATATGAGGAGTCTACCCAGTTGTTATAAATTTAATTATAATGATGAAAATTTTTTAAGTGGTTTGTTTGTCTGTCATTATAATTCACAATGGGGTGTTAAAACCTTGTATAATTTAAATGGTTTTTATGGACCTTGGCGAATTACTAAAGATAATTTTGAAGAAGATTTGAGTAGGATAACAAAATTGGCTAAAGAATATAATATCAATATGAAAAAAAGAATTATTGAACAAGAATTTTGTAAATAAAGTTTTACATAAATACAGTTTAAATGATTGACAAATATGGATATTTTTTCTATATTTAAACTTAGACAAATTAACTAAAGGATAAAACTATGTTGAAAGCTCTATATATGTATTCTGATGTTGCTGGCCGAGAAGCATGTATTGGAATTGATAAAATGACATTGAAGTTTGTTAATGTTGAAAATGAAACAGAATTTAAGTCTATTATTGATACAACCATTCGTGAACTAAAGAAACCTGATACACGTTTATTTAAGGTATCATTCTATAATAACAAGGCCGTACCACTTGAAATTTCATTTGATGATATGGATATTGAAAAGGAATTGCGTGAAATGGAATTTAATGATATTGTAGATAATGAAACTACAAATCCAATTGATGATTGGCAGACAATCAATGAATATAAACTTGAATTTTAACAACAACTAAATGGAGGTCAATTATGGCACAACCTGGAACAATTGAACAGAAGGACTTCATTCTCAAGTTCGCACAGAACTATGAATCGTATGTCCCGGAACCGAAGGACAATATGCGAGCCGAGGATTGTTGGAAGCGACCGAATCCCGTTGTGGCTGCAACCGCGCAGTTGAAGAGGATTGGTGACATAAACAAGTTCTATCGGCGACTGAAGGCATTCCTTCAGCATGGATTGAAGATTCAGTCCCTTGAAAATACGGCATTTGCAAATATGGAATGTGAAGAGTGCCGTCAGTGGTTGAGTGCTGCTGTAAAGGTTTACGAAACAGATGACTCGCCGACCATCAAAGACAAGAAGATTACGAAGTTGGCATCCATGCTGACTATGTGATTTTAAACATTAGGTTGTTAATGTAACAGATAATTTACAAAAGTTGCATTGACAACCTTTTTTGTATATTGTAATTTAAAAGATACATAATAGAACTTTAATCAGGAGTTCAATATATGAAAGAACTGCAACCATTTTTGAAAAATGCACTAGAGACAAATTGTAAACTATCGGTTAATGAAGAAAAAGCATATTTCAACATTATTCAATCTGATAAGGTTTCAAAAACAATCAAGAACATGGCAATGAATAAGATTGTTCAAAACCATATATTATTTGTAGTATCAGTAGCAAAGCAGTTCGCTAATAAATCCGTAGAATTGACAGATCTAATTCAAGAAGGCATTCTTGGTATGAAATATGCTGCCACTAAATATGATGTTAATGATGGTACGAAATTCATTAGTTATGCTGTCTGGTACATTGTTCAGCGAATTAAGAAATATCTAGATTCGTATACTTCAGCAATTTATATTCCAATCAATCAAAGACAGGAAGCTAATAAGATTATTAAACGAATGAATAAAGAACATAAGACTATTGATGAACTTGGTTTGTCTAATCAAAAAATTCTTGATTTTGTATTGGTTGATAATGCGGTGAACATTGAATCACTTAATACACCTGTTCCAGGATTGGATAATGAAACAACTGAACTTATTGATGTTGTTGAAGATAATTCATTTAAAAATGATATTGAAAATAATGACATAATGAAGAAGATTGATACCATAATGAAGGATCTGTCTGAACGAGATAGAAATATCGTATTGAAACATTATGGTATAGGCGAAAACGAGCCAACAACAATAGTTGACCTTGCTGTAGAACATGGTCTATCACATCAAAGACTAGCTTCGCTAAAGAAACAAATTATGCATAAGATTAGACGAAATTCTGGTGTACATTCTTATGATTCACTGATGGCTTTGTAAATAAATTTTTTACATATAACCAATATATAATGATTGACAGTAGTCAGTCATTTTTCTATATTTTAACTTAGAAAAACAACAACGAGGTACCAAATGAATATTATTCAGACACTTGCCACTTCTCACAAATGGAATCTTCCTACGGTATGTCCGGTATGTGGTGGCGAGCTCACACTATCTGACAATCATTGCCAACTGCGATGTGTGAATGAATTTTGCAAGAGTAAATTTTCTGGTAGAATTGGAAAATGGACTAACACCATCGGTGCTAAGGAATTTGGTCTGACTACGATTGAAACACTAATTGACAATGGGGTGATTGACACGATTTCTTCGCTTTACACTATGGATTTGGATAAGATTGCTTCCATTTCTGGTCTGGGAAAGCGTTCTGCAATGAAGATGAAAAAGGAACTTGATACTCACAAGGAAATGTCACTGGCGAAGTTTATTGCTGGGTACAACATTGAAGGAGTTGGCGAAAAGGTAATTGACAACATCATCAAGGAAAAGAATTTCCAGACCTTCAATGATTTCTTCGCATATGCTGAATCTCCTGAGCGTTTTGTTTGCGATGGTGTTGGTTCTATTATCTCCAAGAAACTCGCCCAGGGATTGCAAGCACTGCGTGAAGATATGGAAAAGACATTGACATTCGTAACTATCAAGGAACCGGAAAAGAAAACTGTTAATACCAATGGTGTTCTTGCTGGAAAATCGTTCTGTTTCACTGGTGCGGCATCTCGTCCTCGTAAGGAACTGTGGTCTATGGTTGAAAAGAATGGTGGTGTAATTCACGAAGGAATTAAGAAGGACACTGAGTTCTTGGTTCTTGCTGACCCAAATTCTACTTCGTCTAAGGCCGTAAAGGCCCGTAAACAGGGAATTACTCTTATTTCTGAAGACGATTTCGTGAAGATGTGCGGAGTATAATATGGATTTTTATTCATTGTTCTGTGAACTTAAAAAACATAAGTTTAGAAATACTGATATTGTCTTAGAAAGAAAAAATAATATTGATGAGCTGTACATTAATTTTAAGAAGACAGAACCATTTAAAAAATTTGGTAATTTGTTAAATAATACTTCGTGTTGTTGTTTTATAACACCATTTAAGAATAAAAAGTGTAGATTGTCTATCCATACATTACAAAATCCTAATTTTCTTTCTGTTAGTAGTAAGTACGAACTTTATAATTATTGGGCAAATAAAAATGGTATTACAACTAAGCTGTCAAGTAATATATTTAATATTATTTGTATTAGTGTGTGGAAGGATTTTTCAAAAATAAATACCTTGATAATTACTTTAGATAAGATATTAAATACAGTTTATAATAATATTTCTGCATTTAATGATTGGTGCAATAATCAGAATACAATAGATGATTTCAATAATTATAAAGTTATGTATGATAAGATGAATGATATTGACCAACAAATTAAAAAATTGATGCATAGTAAGCGAAATATCATGGCTGCTTTAACACAAAAGCAGAAAAAGGAAGCATTAGATTTAAAGCGAAAGAGACAAATGATGAAGGATTTTGTATGACAAAGACAATAGATAATATTACAGCAAATGACCGAGAATATTTACATAGAATTGGCAAAATTTTCAAGGAAAAATGTAAAGATGTTTTACCTTTAAAAGTCAATAGTGTACCAGTGAATATTGTGGAATGTTCTAATACTACTATCAAATTGTCTTTTCCTATAAAATTCTTTAATGTAGATAATGATTTTATGGATGTATCATATATTAATGATAAGTGTAATATGATATATTGTTCGGCTGTATTTGATAAGACAATGAGTGATAAGGTTGTCCATTTGACTAATCTTAATTATAATAGACTTTTATTTGATAAGATAGATTTTAACATATTTTATAGTATACTTGGCAGTAAAGAAGTTTATTTTGATAAATTTACTGCGAAATATTTTAATATGACAAATGTTCCTATTGACTTTGAAGTCACAAACATTGATTCTTTGGTTAAAGCAATTAAAAAGGCTTTTAATGCCAGTAAGGACAATATAGACCAGTTTAATAAGTTAATTCATAATAAAGGAATTATTGAATATAGTGATATTATTAAAGCTAAAGAACAAGAAATTAATCTATTGAAAGAACAAATTAAACAGCTAAGCAATGAAAAACATTTACATTTAGATAAAATGAAAGTTATTTTTCAAAAAAACATTGACATTTTGAAGGATCTTTGTTAATATTAAAATAATAAAACTGAGAGGTTATATACTATGTCTAGTAAAAAGAAAAATACAACAAAGAAAACTCCCACAAAGAAGCCTGAAAAGGCAAAGCAACCAACACGCCTAAAGGTACAAGATGGTGCAGATTTTTATGCTCATAAGCATATTATCAATTTCCTAACTGAAACGGACTTGTATAAGTTCTCTCAGCAACAGTTCTATTTTCATCGCCGCCCAAATGAACAGGCTAAATGGGAATTTAAGTGTAGAACAAAGGGAGTAAATCTCACTAAGTTCATCAATCGTATCAACGAAGAACTTGATTGGATTTGCACACTACGATTCCAGCAATTTGAATTGGATTATATGGCTTCATTCTCGTGGTTCAAGAAGGACTACATTGAATTCCTTGAAGATTTCCAGTTAAAGCGTAGATACATCAAGGTGTATTCTGATAAGAAGAATACTACATTGTTTGTTGAAGCCGAAGGTCCACAGAAAAATGTTTCTCCGTTTGAAATCTATGTTCTTCATATCATTCAGGCACTTTGGATGGCTGATGAAAAGATTGATTTTGAAAAGGCTAGCGATGCATTGGATAAGGAAATTGCTAAGATTAATGCGGCAACTCGTGCTGGCATCAATTTCACGATTGCAGACTTCTCTGTTCGCCGTACTATTTCTAGTGAATGGGAAGATTATATGGTCGGTCGTATGACTGCCATGTGTCCTGCCTTTGTTGGAACATCCAATGTTTATCTTGCTTGGAAGCATAAATGTAAGCCAATTGGAACCTTCGCACATGAACTCTATGCAACATATCAGGGTCTTGCTGATGTTCCTGTTGCTATGGCACAGAAGAAGGTCATGGAAGACTGGTCTACTGAATATGATGGTTCGCTTGGTATTGCATTGAGCGACAACTTTGGTTTCAAGAGTTTCTTGAATGACTTTGGTTTGAAATTTGCAAAGCTCTTTGATGGATGCCGTCATGATTCTGGTGACCCGATTCGTTGGGGTGAAATGCTGATTGCATACTACAAGAAGATTGGCATTGACCCAAGAACCAAGGTTGGATGTTGGTCTGATTCGCTGGATATTAATAAGGCCTTGGCTATTGCTAAGCACTTCAATAATCGTATCAAGGTTTCGTTTGGCATTGGTACATATCTTGGTGCTACTATCTGTGGTACAAAGAAGAAACCTCTGTCTATGGTTATGAAGGTTGTTGAAGTCAATGGAAAACCTGTCACGAAACTCAGCGATAGTAATGGTAAAACTCTATGTCAGAATGAGGAATATAATAACTATGTTCGTCAGGTCTATGACTATAAGTCCATTGATGATATGTTGGTTAGTGAAATTGTCCAGATTCTACCTGCATTCCAGGATGTATGGTTAAAGGATATTTACACACCAATGGCTGTCTAACAAAATAATGGCGGTCTGAAATATGACCGCCTTTTTTATTTTATGAAATATAAAGGACCGGGTGTAAAGATTATGATGGATTATCGCACAGCAGACGATGAATTTCGTTATAGATTGTTAAAAGAAGTAAAGACTGAAATAGCAATTTTTTTGTATGACCAAAAAAATGCTTGGCGAGCTAGAATGTGTTGGGAACGAGGTGATTTGATTGTTAGAGCAATAACTTGGTCTTTAGATAAAAACAATTTTCCATTCTATATGTTCTGGTCTAACAAAGAAATGTTTGATGATATTGTTCAACAAGCCTTTGATTTATTGTTAGATTCTTTTAAGATTACTGGTTCATTTATGGAAAATCCGAGAGGCTGTGCAGATAGTTATATCATTAAAACAAGTGAAATTTTGGCGAAAAAATTTACTATAAAATATACATTATGAGTGATTTTAAACTAGAAAAATATGCCTACATAGTCAAAAAACAAAAACAGGATTTTATTGATTCTGCTGGTGCAGATCCAGCTATAAGAATAAAGTTGCTATACAACTATATTTCAAGTTTGATGGTGTATGATAATTTTAGAAATATAAAGGTCAATGAATTTAAATATGCAAAGATTGCTAAAAAAATTACAGACCTTGATAGAGAATTTGACTATGAACTTAGTAGATATAGATTGCCGCCCAGTATAAAGGAAGATGCTTTAATTGAGAAATATAGGAAAAAATTTGCACAATGTATTAGAGAATGTGAGATTGCTTTAGATTTCACAGTTGACACTATGCAGAAATAATTGTATATTTGTAATATGAAAGAAATTAGTTGTGGATTTGTCATATTGAATAAGAATGATGAAAGTCAAATTTTGGCTTGTCAGGCATATGGCAGATCGTTTAAAGAATATAATTGTGATATTCCTAAAGGTCATGTAGAAAATGGCGAAACACACTTAGAAGCGGCAATTCGTGAACTATATGAAGAAACCGGTTTAAGAATTACTGACCAAAAAATACATGATTGTGGAATTTTCCAATATATTCCGAAGAAGGATTTGCATTTATACTTAATTGTTGATGATATTGATATTACAGCTCTAAAATGCAATTCAATGTTTGAAAATAGATTTGGTAATAATGTGCCTGAAGTCATTAAGTACCATTGGGTAAATGATACGAATATGTTTTATAGGTCATTAGGCCCAATAGTTAAAGAATGTATTGAACATTATGAACAAGGATTAATCTAAGGAGTAAAAAAACAATGTCATATGACAAATTTTGTAATTGGTTAGAACAAAAAATTAACAGCATAAAGAAGTTCTTTTCTCCTTATGAAAAAGGTTATGTTGAAGACAAAAAGAAACGAAAGTTAATGAGTGAATTGGCGGCATCAGAGGCCGCTAGACAATTAAAATCATATTTGAACAATGATTCATTTTATGAGAAAGGAAATGAAATTCTAACTGGTAATGGCTGGTCATTCAATAACCATGAGTGGAAGCATCCTAACTATCCATTCGTAATTATGAAGTGTTCCAAAGGTTATGAAATTACTCATAAGGATAAAGGTTATAAAACAATAATCATAGTCAAGAACGAAAATATTCTGAAGAGAATTAAGGAATACAACATTTATCTAAAAGCAAAAAATACCAAGATAAGTAAAAACAATTTCCTTAGTGATTTTGACTAATTGTTAAAAATTTTTTACATGTATTAACTTATTGCACATTGACAGAATGTGCAATTTTTTATATATTTATATTAGAGGTATCAATGAAAAAAGAATATTATATCATAACAAAAACCATAGATGGAGTAATTCGTTATATTACAGAAACTCATTTTGGATTGAAATTGACTGATAATATTTTTTCATCGGCTGGATTTACTGACCGCAATGTTGCAGAAAGAACTTTAAAAAATTGGCAGGAAAGTTGGTCTATAAAAATGGATTTGACAGATGCCAAGGTAAGGAAAATAACAATAACTATGGAGTAACAATGGAAACACCAAACTGGAATGACTATGTAAATGAAAAACATGTTCAAAATGAAGAACCAAAACAGGAACAGACACTTGAACAAATTCTTGACAATAAGCAAGAACAAATTATTACGAAGGATGGTCGGATTGTCGGAATAAAGACTGGAAGACCTTATCCAATGCGATATATCCGAATTGAAAACTACACTACATCCGCTAATCTTAACCGAGACACATATTACGCTTTTGATGAACGAGGTGAAACTTGGGGATATAGTCCAAATGAAAAGGATATTTTGGCCGCTATTGACAATTGGATGAAAGCAACCAAGCAACAAGCATTTCAAGAACAGCCTCAACATAAAGGACCTGGAGGAAATTAAATGATTTATTTTTATGGCGGAAGTTTTGACCCAGTAACTAATGCTCATATTGATATTTTGAAGACTATTCGTGAAACTATGAATAAGTCTGATTCACTTATTATTGGTGTTGCGAATAATGATGAAAAGAATTATAAGTGTTCATTCACTGATAGAATGAACATGGTTCAGAAAATCGTGGCAGAAAAGATTAAGAATAGTTATCAGATATTTTCACAAAATCATCGTACATATAAGTTCCTATCTGATTACACGAAAATGCAAGGAATTACTGCTAAAGATATAATAATCTGCATAGGTGAAGATGAATGGAAGTCATTGCTTGCTGGCAAATGGGTAAATTATGATCTGATTCTTAAGCAATTTAAGTTTATGATTGTTGGTAGAGAACATTCTGACATTGATACGAAGAAATATGATGCTATTGTTGTGAACATTGACAATAGTAAACTTATTAGTTCTAGTGCTGTGCGAGATATTCTTTCTAGAAATCCTGATTGCCATTATGATGATGTTAAGTCCTTTATTGCTCATCAAACATTCCGATACATTAAAGACAATGAACTGTATTGGCAAAATGGTAATGACTATGAAAATGAAGAAAAGAAATTTCTTGCTGACTATGCGATAAAGAAGAAAAAGAATGGATGGAGTGAACCTAGCGTTACTACTGACATCGTGGCATACAATGGAAATCAGGTGCTTCTAATTCGCCGTGGTAATTTCCCATATAAGAATTATTGGTGTACTCCAGGGGGATTTTTTGAAAAGACAGATGAAGACTTAAACTATGGTGCAGCAAGAGAATTTCGTGAAGAAACAGGATTGGATTTGGAACCGAATAAGTTTATCCAAATTAAGACTTATGGACACAATTTTGACCCTAGAATGAAGATAGTAGATACAGCATTTGCGGTTCGTGTTCCAAAGAAACTAATGAATAAAGCTATTGGTAGTGATGATGCTGCCGAGGCTCGTTGGTTTGACTTGGATAATTTGCCTAAACTTGGTTTTCACCATGCTAAGATTATTGATGATTGGCTGAAGAAGAGAGAAGACTAATGGATCCGAAAGAAATATTTTATACATTGGTTAATGAATTTGGATTTAAGACTCATCCGGTTAATAATGACCAGTGGATAAATGTTAAGTATAAAAACTATGCAGGCTTTCTAATGCAATATAGATGTAATGAGAACATGTGTCTTATTGCTTCAGGTATAGATTGCAAGAAAAGTCTTTTCTGGGGTTCAGATTCGTATTATGACTATGATAAAGCCAAAGACAAAATAAACAAATTTATCCTATTGGATAAACAGTTTGAAATAGAAAATAAGATTGAAGATGTTAATGGTGACTTTAAATGACTATACAAGAAATTTTAGACTATTCTAAACAGCTTGGTCTATATACAATTGAATTACCATCATTATATGCAGTAACCGCTGACAAAAATGGCATAAAGAGAAATTTATTTGTTTATAGTACAGATACAGATAGATTTTTCTTTATATTTGATAGAGATTATATGGATTTGGATAATGTTACTGAAAAATTATTTCTTGAAAAATATACTGAATATCAACTACATTTAAAGCAACATGAGATTGATCTTAGGAAAATGAAGATGAATAAGGACTTCATGTAACAAAAAATTTACATAAGTTCATTCATAATCAAATTGACAGAACATAAATAATTTTCTATATTTAAACTTAGAAATTCAACAAAAGGAATAACTATGGCAAAATTTTTGACTATCACTCATGGTGCTCACCAAATCATTGACTCCAAGCTCCATGAAACTCATGATGAGGCGAAAAAATACATCGCCGAATATATCTATAACAATCTGAATCCTGACGAAAAGAAACATGCATCTGTTAGTGATGACCCGTTTAAAGTATCACTCATTGTGGAAGGTGCTGAAACACCAGATGTTTATACCTGGTTCTCTGATGTTCTGAATGATACATTCAATGATAAAGATGAACTTCATTCGGAATGGCATAATGACCATTTCTTCAGCGACAAGGTTTCCTTCATTGTTGAAGTTCCTGATGATGCCAAGTATTTCGTATTCCCGCTGGGCTATGATATTGATGGTATGATGAAGACTGTAATGAAGACCGATTATAGCAACTATGCATTCTTCAATGATTTTGTTTCGGCACAGTCAAATACCGATTTGATGTTTGCTAGTGCTGTTCGCAATATGAAGAAGCGTTTTGTGAATGAATTGGCTGTAAATGATATTACCCAACATTCTAGCAACGAAACACATGAATTTGCACTGACAAATTCCAAGGATATTGATGAATATATGGCTATGCAGATTTTGGATTTGAATACTGTTGCTGGTGCTGTTGTGAAGAAGGTAAAGAAGGCTACCGCAAAGAAGAAGACAAAGAAGACTGCAACAACCACAAATGCTGCAACGGCAACGGCTACACCTGCGACAACAACCAATTCTACAGAACCTGAAAATGTTGCTCCGTTGACCGGTGATGAAAAGATTAACACTGACTATCTTAAGCAGTGGATTGAATATACGATTGCACATAGCAAGGTCCTTAGTGGAAAATACAACTTGTCTATCAAGCGTGAATACAAGAACTCCACTATGAAGAAGTTCAATGCCAATGCCCAGGTTGGTTTCAAGGGTCTTGTTGATGCGAAGAAATATCCGAAGAATGTTGGTTATCGTGGTTTCACCATTCAGATTGATGTTGGTGGTGGAAACATTTATGAAGGAAAGATCCATATTGCCAGTAGCGATAAGATAATTGCTGGTGTTGGTTTGGAAATTTCTAACAATCCGACTGCTGATAAGGTATTTGACAATATTTTTACGAAGGCCCAAACTAACGATCCGAAGTTTGGTGGTAAGCCTGCAGGGTCGCTTGAAGAAACTTTTGTACATACAACGCTTGTGCTGGAAACAAATGATAAGAGATATAAGAGGATTGTTCAGGTAGATTTGATGCCATCTGAAATTGACGAATTGAAGAATGTCATTGGAACAGAAGAACCTGAATATCCTGAACGAATTGTCTGGGCAGTCAATACTAAGTTCACTAGAAATTGGCAGAGCGATGCTAAAATCATTGGTCTTCTCATGGTTTATGAAGATGCCAAGATTGAAACATTTGGTCAGGTTGATGTAGTATCTAATAATGGCAGTACTGCAACGCCGAATGGTTCTTCTACAAATACAAATGCAACTACTAACAATAGTGCAACTGCTAATTCTGGTGCAAGTACTGCGCAGCCTAGTGGTAATATTAATGCTTCTATTGAAATCCTAGACAATGAACAACTTGATAATGGTAAGAAGAAAATCCTTTGCACTGTCAATGTGACATTGACTGATGATGATTACCAGGAATTGAAGGATGCTTATGAATCTTCTAGAATTGAAGAAGAACTTGTTATGGATAGAATGTTTAATGATAATGTAAATAATGCTATTGAAACACAGTTTGGTGGTGATAATTATGAAATTGGAGATACTACCATTACTGATGCTAATGGAATAGTAGAAGTCATTAAAAATCCTTGGATTTAACTAATGTAATGAAAATATTACAAATGTTGAATTGACACAAAGTATGTGAAATACTAAATTTATTAAAACAAATAACAAAAGGAGTTAAAATGTGCGATGAACGTAAATATCCTGAATGTCTAATTGTCTTTCCAGAACAGGCAAGATATGTGAAGAAGACTCTTGTAAATTATCGTTCTATCAATAGAACATTGGCTGAAGGCTATAACATTGGTATTGATGAACCAAGATATATTGTTGAACAAGCAACAAGGCAACAATACGAAACCTTTATCAAGAAACACCCAGAAATCATTGAACAAAGAATGCCTGGTGTAATTATTGGTGCAAAACCACATAAGGTTGAAGGATGCCATAGTATTGAATGGAGACATATCCATTATGATGTTGATTGGAATCTTGCAGAAAATACTGGTGTTGCACTTGTCCGAAAGGAAGATCGTGCTATCGTGAAACGCCGCATTAAGGAAATGAATGAAAGATTTCCAAATCTTGAATTTTTCATGTATAAGCCTGAATGGGTAAAATCTAGTGTTCCTGCATTCAAACTTCGTAATCGTACCAAAAAGGCTAAGATGGAATATGATGAAGCAGTAAAACTTAACAATCAGTTCTATAAGGACATTACACTTTATTAACTAACAATTTCATAAGGAGATAAAAATGGCTAAACAAGAAATTTGTGTAGATGGTCAGATTGACTTCATCAATGGTGCACTTCCTAATCCTAATTTTGAAAAGAAACTTGGATATGTGGCAAATCGTATTAAGAATGCTGAACGTCCGGTAGTTTTCACCAAGGATAAGCATTATAGCAATTACTTGGAAACATTTGAAGGTAAGAATTTACCTGTACCACATTGCATTGAAGGTACATCTGGTTTTGAAATTGCTAAGGTGTTGCTTGATGCTTGTACGAAGACACCTATCATTGTAGAAAAGGAAACTTTTGGTTACATTGAATGGAAGGAAATTTTTGGACTTGCTGAAGACATTGATGAATTTGTAATTTATGGCACGGTAAATCCAATTTGTCCATTTGCTCAGGCTGTAATTCTTCGTGCTTGCTATCCTAACAAGAAGGTCACTATGGACTTTGCTGGTTGTGGATTTATGGCTGATGAAAATGGTGATGAAACTCAGTGCCGAGAGTCTGTCAAGTATATTCTCAAGATGCAACAAATTGAGGTAATTAATGGTTAGTCTAAATGTCTTCGCGGGAATTTTCAGTGCTCTAACCGCAATCATTACTAAAGATAATGTACCAAAATGGATGACAATTTTGATGATTATACTGGCATCATTGAATGGTGGATTAGTATTCGCTTATCTGGCATAAAGGAAACAAAATGAATAAACTCACAACTGACTGCATTGAATGGATTAAAAAGTATTTCAAGGAAACTAATGGACGGAAGGCTGTAATTGGCATTAGTGGTGGTAAGGATTCCACTGTTGTTGCTGGTCTTTGTGTTCAGGCACTTGGAAAAGAAAATGTAATTGGCGTAATGATGCCCAATGGTGTTCAAAGCGACATTAAGGATTCTGAAAAAATCATTGATTATCTTGGCATTAAGGGATTGGTGGTTAATATTCAGTATGCTTACTATAATCTCGTAAATCAGATCAATGAAAAAAATATTAGTAGTCAGGCAGAAATGAACATGCCGCCTCGTCTGAGAATGACTGTTCTATATGGTGTGGCACAGAACATTGGTGGCCGTGTGGCAAATACATGTAATCTATCTGAAGACACTGTTGGCTGGGCAACTATCTATGGTGATAGTGCTGGAGACTTTAGTCCATTGTCTAGATTGACAACTGAAGAAGTTTGTGCAATTGGTGATGACCTTGGTCTTCCTTATGATTTGGTTCATAAGACTCCAAGCGATGGATTGTGTGGAAAGACTGATGAAGATGGTATTGGTTGCACATACAAGGAAATCAATGACCTTATTCGTAAAGGTATCAAGGGACCTAATTATGACTTGATTATTGGAAAATACAAAGCCAATAAGTTTAAAACAGAAATGATTCGTGTTCCTGCATTTGAACCGACTAATCCACTTTTACCTAACTATATCCATGAACTTGATAATGCCGGTGCATTATAAAAAAGGAGTAATCAATGGGTCTTTCAACATTAAGTTGGATTGTTCTAGGTGCTGGTATATGTAATGGCATTAGAGTGGCTTTTATATTACTAGCATGCGTTGCAGCCGTGATTGGTGGAGTCTTTATGCTATGTGCATTTGATTCTGATACTAAAGATGCACATAGACCATTCCAGCGTAGAACAGGAATTATATGTTTTGTCTTAGTTATTGTATTTTCTACAATAGCAGCAATTACACCATCTGAAAAGGCTGTATATATGGTTGCTGGAATTGAATTGGTAAACCAGTTTAGCAAGACAGAAACGGCAAAGGAACTTGGTGCTAGTGGTGTATCTATCGTAAATGATATTACACAGATTATCCACAATTATGCTGTTGATGAAAAATCACATGATAGGAGATAATCATGACTTTAGCCGAAACAACTATTGTATATTTGAAGAAGGAAGTCAAAGAACATCCTGAAATATACGATTCTAACAAACTACAAGATGCCATTGACAAAGTAAATTCAATGTCTGAAGAAGAATTGAATTGTAATCTTCTATTGGGTAGAATACAGGACCTTTGTGTTCGTGATGATGCTTATAATTTTTCAGATGAAGAATTATCCATAGTCAGACAAGCAATTATAGATTCTGGATTGAATATTACGAAAGAAGAAAGATTAACTAAAGATGACCCATCTAGAGATGATTATGCTTTCGTGACTTCAAATGATACGGCATCTGTGATTTGGATTGGTAAGATTAAACCATTATTTGATAGTGGTGATTTTGTTGTTCTCGGCATAGGCATGCACTTTCCAAACAATGATTATGATTCAATTGAAGAATTATCTGATGGTCTGAAGAAATCCATTAAGGATTTGATATGAAAACTTATGTATTAAGTATAACATATCGCACTTTATGGAATGATGATTGTCAGATGAATCATCTAGTTCAAGCTAAAGATGTTAAAGAAGCAATATCAAATGCTCACGCTAGACTATCTAAAATCAAAGACATAAACTTAAAATCAATTCACATAGAGTCAATTTATGCTGAGTAAAGCATAATTGTAAACTTTATTTTTCATTTTGTGGTTGAAATATCAGCCACAATTTTTATTTTTTGTTATCTCAAATTGGAGAATATAAAAATGGATTCAAAAGTATTCGGATCAAATTATATCAGCTATATTTCGGCTAATAAGACTGAACGAGAATGTATTAGTGATGCCATTGTAAAGGCTCGTTTTAATGGTTTTCTAACCATGAAAGAAATTAAAGCACAAAATAGAACTTTACAAATTGGCGATAAAGTTTATTTTGTGAATAAGGATAAGAATTTTGCAGCTTTTATTATTGGTAATGAATTTGGAAATAGTGGTTTAAACTTATTGGGTGCTCATGTTGATTCGCCTAGACTTGATATAAAGACTAATCCATTATATGAAAAACAAGGTGTAGCATACTTTGATACACAATACTATGGTGGAATTAAGAAATATCAGTGGATTACTCGTCCTTTGGCTATTCATGGCAAGATTTGTTTCACTGATGGAACTGCTTTGAATATTGAAATTGGTGAAGACCAGAATGACCCAATATTCTGTATTTCTGACTTATTGCCGCATTTGGATAGAAAATTGGATGAAAAGAAAGCATCTGACTTCATATCTGGTGAAAAACTTGATTTGATAATTGGTAGTGACCCAAATTCAACTGAAGAAAATGAACAACTTAAGAAGAATATCCTTTCAATTATTCGTGAAAAATATGCTGACAAATTCGTTGAAGAAGACTTTTGTTCTGCTGAACTAGAAGTTGTTCCTGCTGGCAATGCTCGCTGGTGTGGATTGGATAAAACACTAATCGCAGGTTATGGTCAGGATGATAGAGTCTGTGCATATACTTCATTACAAGCATTATTGGATATGAAGGAAATACCACATAGGACTTGTGGTTGTGTACTAATAGATAAAGAAGAAGTTGGTTCTATATGTGCAACTGGTTCTGAATCTAGATGGTTGGAAGATGTTCTTTATGCTGTTAGTGGTGTGAATGATAGATTGGAATTTGCAACTATTTTATATGATACAAATATGTTAAGTTCAGATGTTACTGCTGCATTTGACCCACAATATGAAGATGTAGCAAATTTTGAAGAAACATCCAAGCTTGGTAAAGGATTTGTTCTATCAAAATACAATGGTGGTAGAGGTAAGTCTGGTGGAGCTGATGCTAATCCTGAATATATAGCATATATTAGAAATGTATTGAATACAGAAAAGGTTCCATATCAGTTTGATACTATGGGTAAAGTTGATGTCGGTGGTGGCGGAACTATCGCTTCTATCGTATGTAGACTTAACATAAATGTATTGGATGCTGGTGTTCCTGTGTTGAATATGCATTCTCCAATGGAAATAACTCATAGAGATGATGTTTATGCAGCATATCTTGGATATTGTGCATTTCTTAAACATTAAAGTTTAAACTTAAAAATAAAACTATTATATATACATATAGAAATATGAAAATATTATATTTGTTTAATCAAATTTAAGTGAGGTGAAAAATGAACCAGTATGATACAATAAATGGTGAAGATATTCTTTCCAATGCTCTTAGAGCCATTAAGCAATACATTCCACAGAAGACTGATGAAGTCAAGAAGCATGCACCAACAGGTGACAAGGCTACTCCACAGTATCAGTTGAATGCTGCTTATAACCAAGGTTATCTTCGTGCATTGGAAGACTTAGCAACATTCATTAAAGCAATGGGTGTCTAAGTCAAAAACATTTTGTTCAGTAGTATAAAATTATATTACTGAACAATTAAAAATGTCGCATATTTCTACGGTATGCGACTTCTTATTGACCGAATGGCAATAAGTTTATATTTTCGTAGGTATGTTCGTGTTACTTTTTAAAGGACACAGGATAAAAATAATATGATAAATTATGGTCAATTATTTTCTGATTTTGATTCCGTTGCTAGTGCATTAGAATCTACATTTAATTCCTCAAACAATCTTGTCAATAGAATTACCGAGAAGGTCTATATTCCTATGAATATCTACAAGGAAGAAGATGGTACTCAGGTAATTGAGATTGCAGCAGTTGGTTTGAAGAAGGAAGATATTGATATGACCATTAAGACTGAAAATGGTCAGACATATCTTTACATCAAGTCAAATGTTCCTGAAAAATCGGAAGAACAGAAGAAAGCTGAAGAAAAACGAGTCTATACAATTCGTAAGATTAAAAATCTTGCTGATTTGGATGCTCGTATATGGTTGCCTTCTACATTGAATGTTGATGAACCAAAATCTTCACTTGTCAATGGTTTGCTGACTATCAGATTTAAAACGAAAGAAGAAGCAAAACCTAGACAGATTACCATTGATGGCTAATTAAAAATATATTATATTTGATAGCGGGATATTCATTTATCCCGTTATCATTATTTCATTAAAAGGATTTATTATGGCAAAACAATTAAAATTCAATGTGAAGGCTCGTGAAAGCCTTTTAAATGGTGTTAATATTCTTGCTGATGCTGTGAAGACTACACTTGGTCCTTGTGGTAGAAATGTTATGATTGATAAGGGCGAAGGTGCTCCTGCTGTCACTAAGGACGGCGTGACTGTTGCTAAATCCATTGACCTAGAAGATCCATATGAAAATCTTGGTGCCCAGATGTGTAAGGAAGTTGCTAGTAAGACAAATGATCTTGCCGGAGACGGAACAACTACAGCAACTGTTCTAGCACAAGCCATTGCTCGTGAAGGACTTAAGAATGTCGCTGCTGGTGCTAATCCAATGGAATTGAAGAATGGTATTGACGAAGCAGTTGAAAAGATTACAAACAATCTAACAAAGATTTCTAGAAAGATTGAAGGTAAGAAATCTATTGCTCAGATTGCAACTATTTCTGCAAACAATGATGCTGAAATTGGTAATCTAATTGCTGAAGCGATGGAAAAAGTTGGCGAAAATGGTGTAATCACGATTGATACAAGTAAGACTGCTGAAACAACACTTGAGGTTGTAGAAGGTATGCAATTTGGTAATGGTTATATTACACCATATTTTGTTACTAATGGTGAAAAGATGTCTTGTGATTTGGAAGAACCTTTAGTTCTATTGTATGACCGAAAGATTAGTACAATGCAAGATGTTCTTCCACATTTGGAATATGCAGCAAAACTTGGTAAGCCACTTATGATTATTGCTGAAGATGTTGAAGGTGAAGCATTGTCTGCCATGATTGTCAATAAAATGCGTGGTGCATTGAAGGTGGCTGCTGTTAAGGCACCTGGTTATGGTGATAGTAGGAAGAACAATCTATCTGATATTGCAGTGTTGACTGGTGGTACTGTTGTTTCTGAAGAAACCGGTGTTAAACTATCTGATGCAGATCCAGAAATTGTTCTTGGAAAAGCAAAGTCTATCACGATTACTTCAAATTCAACTACTATTGTTGATGGTGCAGGAGACAAGGATGCAATAAATGAACGTGTAACATCTTTGAAGAACCAAATTGAAACCAGTGATTCTGATTATGTAAAAGAAAAGTTACAAGAAAGAATTGCAAAATTGGCTGGTGGTGTTGCAGTAATCCATGTTGGTGCTCCGACTGAAGTAGAAATGGGTGAGAAGAAGGATAGGGTTGATGATGCTCTACATGCCACTCGTGCAGCCGTTGAAGATGGCATTGTAACTGGTGGTGGTGTTGCATTGATACGAGCTGCTAAAGACTTGGCTACAGAATGCAAGGGAGACAAAGCAACAGGGTTTAATATCGTGTTGCGAGCCATTGAAGAGCCACTTAGACAAATTGCAACAAATGCTGGTGAAGAGGCTAGTGTTGTAGTTAATAAAGTGAAATCTATGGATGGTCATTTTGGTTTCAATGCAAAGACTGGTGAATATCAGGACTTGTTTGAAAATGGTGTAATTGACCCTGCTAAGGTTTCAAAGACTGCATTGAAGAATGCTGCTAGTATTGCATCTATGTTATTGACAACTGAATGTGTAATTACTAATATTCCTGAGAAAAAGGAACCACAGGCAGTCCCAATGCCTATGATGATGTAATATGACTATATTTCGGCCTTGCATAGATCTCCATAATGGTAAAGTAAAACAGATTGTTGGTTCTACATTATCTAGCAAGACCGAGGTCAATTTTGAAACTGATAAATCACCTGTATGGTATGCCAATCTATATAAGAAAGACAGACTAACTGGTGGACATATAATTATGTTGGGTGGAGAAAATTCGAGCGTGGCGAAAGCTGCGCTTGAATCATATCCAAATGCTTTACAGATTGGTGGTGGAATTACATTAGACAATGCTGAAGAATATATAAATGCTGGTGCCAGTCATGTAATCATAACAAGTCTATTATTTCCAAATGGTAAATTTGATTTGAGTGATTTGATACTTATATCAAGTAAGATTGGAAAAGAACATATAGTAATAGATTTAAGTTGTAATTCAGATAGAAATATATTGTTGAAATATTGGAAAGATAAAAGCAATATCATACTAACACCTGAATTATTGAACATACTATCTCATTACTGCGATGAATTTCTTATACATGCTTGCGATGTAGAAGGAAAACAGAATGGTATGGATATTGAACTTATAAAGTTCTTATCAGAATATAGTCCAATAAAGACTACTTATGCAGGCGGTGCTAGAGATATTTCTGACTTATATTTGGTGAATGAAATATCAAAAGGTAAGATAGATTTAACCATTGGTTCAGCACTTGATATATTTGGCGGTAAATTAAAATATACAGACTGTGTGAAATTTAATGTTGAAATAAATACATAAAATTTTTATATTTGCCTGCTATGAAAAACATAATAATTAGTATTCTATTTTTAATAAGTTTATCTTTTGGGCATCATGGTTTTGAAGAACTATACATGATTTCAAAAGGTTCCGAAATAATCCAAAATATTAACAAGAAGATTGAATATACAGATGCTTTTGAAATAAGCACCATTGTATATCAAGAATCTGAAAAATATGATATAGATTTTCATTTCACATTGGGAGTAATTTCGGCTGAAAGTCGCTTCAATGTATATGCAAAATCATATTGTGGTGCAATTGGACTAATGCAGATAATGCCAAAGACTGCTAAATCTATTGCCAAAAAATATGAAATTGATTATATTGACCTATATGATATTGAAACAAATATAGAGATTGGAGTAGCATATTTGGCACATCTAAAAAGAAAATATGGGAGTTATGAACTGATTGCTGCCGGTTATAATGGTGGTAATGGTGGAGCCAATAAGTATAAGAAATATCTAAATGGTTATTTGTCTCAAGATAGTATTCCTACACAAACTAGACAATATGTTCCGAAGGTAATGAATTATGTCTATGAATTTAGAAGATACACCGATGTTTAAATATCTAGAATCAAAGTTTAAAATAATGTGTATGAACTGGCATTATCTACATTATCCAGAAAAACATAAACATTTGTCTTTGAATGAATATGTAAACTTAAATAAATCATTGTATCAAAAACTTGTTGAAAATGCTTTATTTAGTGAAATGGTATTGAGTGGAATCAAAGTAAAACATTTACAAAGTTCTGAAGCATTTCATACAATATTTGATGATATTCAGCAAAGGGTATTTAAGATAATGGATATTATGGATAAGAAAGAAACCATAGATAAAGATTTTAAAAATGATTAAATTTAGAAAATTTGAAAAAATGGTGTCTGAATATTGTCCGTGTCTTAGACAGATGCCTGATGCTAGAGCACATTACACCTTATATGAAGGTACTTTATCAAGTAATGTAGAAGCTGATGTAATGTATGATCTGGCTCATGATAGAATAATATTTCCATTAAAATTAAAATTGGATAGTAAAGGAAATGTTGTTAGTACAAATCCTGATTGGGAAACTGGAAAACATATACCAGCAATAGATGAAAAACATGTAATTGAAGAATTGATTTATATTAACAAGCGAGTTAAAGAACTAAAACAAAAATATAAAAAGAAACAGATTGAAAAAGACTTTAAGGAGCAACTATGATTAGTCTAGATGAATTGCAGTCAACTATTAAACGATTGAACATATTAAGAGATAATTCTGAAAATGTAGAAGAACAGACAATGGCAGATATATTGCTAAATAATCTAGTTCAACTATTGGGTCAAGCAAAAATGATTTGTGATACACCAGAATTTAAAGCAGAAATTGAAAGGAGAAAACAAGATGGAAAAACAGATCCTGAAAAGTAAATATTTCTTCACCAGAGAAGAATTGACTAGATTTGTGAATGAAAACAATATACCACAGACTAGAATACAAACAATTATAGTGGTTGAAGATAAACATCTTGTATTATTTTACTGGGACTTAGAAATAAAGAAGGTTATAAATGAATGAACCGACTAAAATATTATATGGTGATGAACCTGGCATAGCAAAGCAAGGTGTATATCGGAATATACAGTGGTATATTGTTAGAGGACGATTGTGTCCGTTGGCATATATTGTAATTCCAAAAGAACATCTAAAACTAAAAAATCAAAGTATATCATACGATGATTATCAAGAATTTAATCATTGTAATGGTGGACTAACATTTTGCAATACAGAAATTGCAACTATGGATATTAAGCCAAAAAATTCAATAATATTTGGCTGGGATTACGGACATTGTACTGATTACAGTAGATATACAGGATATATTTGTTATTATGGAACATTTGAAGCACATGTTTGGTCAGTCGCAGAAATAGAAAAAGAAATTGAACTTACAATAGATGATTATTACACTTATTACTGTAAATAATTTTTTACATATTTTTTAATAAGTTCTATTGACAAGTATATGTTAAGTTTCTATATTTTATCTTAGAAATTGAATGTGATTGTGCATTCATAAACAATTAACAACTAAAACAAGAGGTAAAATATGACTATGACCACCAACACCAGCACCACTAACACTGTCGCCGAAACTGCTGTTGCTGAACCGAAGGTTCGTACTCGTACCTGTGTGGAACCGCTTTCTACTGACGAGGCAAATGACCTTCAGGCTTGGCTTATCAAGCACAATTTCTGCATTAAGAATGCAAAGAAGAACATTCGCGTGTATCGTTATCTTGGTCATAAGAATGGCAAGGTGACTACTTCCAAGGATTTTATGTATGTGGTTGGTGCTGATGCCTACCGCGAAAACAAGGAAAAGGTCATGCAGGATATTCTTTCCCTTAGCAAGAAGGTGATGAATAGTCACCGAATGGTTAAGAATGCCGAATATGTGGAAAAGATGGGTAAGGTTGAGGAAAATCTTCTCATGAAGCATAAGATTCAGATGGTCTGGGATAAGTCCAAGACCATTGGTTTTAACCTTTATAACCATGTCATCACGGACAAGAAGGTTCTTGCTCCGCTCAATGTCTATGTGAAGGGTTCCTCCGAACATCTGAAGACGAACCGCATTTACAAGACGAAGGACGAAAAGCACCTGGAAGTGTTCCGCAAGATGGCTCAGATTTTTGAAGAATTTGATCCGACCATTCCGTTCTATGATTGGAAGTCCTTCCGCTACATTACCAAGGGTGGCAAGGTTGTCGCTGCATACTCTATGGCTGACCGCAAGGCAACAATCATTAAGCACTTCCCGAAGGGTATTCAGGACAAGTTTGACTACAACCTGAATATCATGGATGGCAAGTACATTAACGAAATCATTAAGAAGATTAATGATATGAAGGAAGATCTTCTCTACCTTTAATTGGTAGTGTAGTGTGAACGAAATTTGAGGTGGTTGAAATATACCACCTCTTTTTATTTGACAAACTTTAACATTTAAATTATATTTTTAAATATGAATGTTGATAGAAAAAGCTATGGCTGTTTGTTGCTAATAATTCTTGGTATATTGGCCGCCAATGGTTCAATATCACCGGCTGTATTTTTAATGTTGTTTATCATATTCTTCATTTTATGATATGAAACCATTTTACAAATATAAAGTTAAGAATGTTGTCAATTCAGTAAAGCCAATAAAAGTAGTTTCTTGTAACGAACACCAATTTGAAGTCAATGTTAATTTTTGGATTCAGGTTAAAACACAATCTTTCTTTTGGGATTTCATAACTTTTAGAGAAGTCACAATATACAATAATTTGGATAAGGTTTTAAAAGATATAAAATTTAGAAATGTATCACTGAAAGAAATAGATATGTTGACTGAGAAGGTTAAAAAAGAAGAAATAGAATTGAAATTGCACCATATAGACATTTGGTATTCTGTAGATTAGTATGAAAATATCTGATGAAAGATTTAAATCTATTGTAGAAAAATATGGTTTTTATGTTAAAAAAGAACCTTGTGCATGGGTAAGTGCTTATGGTTATCATTTAGCTGGATATCTTAGATTACAAGCGACTGGTAATGAATATAGTTTTATATATTTGTTGAAAGATGAAGAAGAAGTTAATATATGCAATACTATATCACTGATACCAGATAGAATTGAAATAGGTGATACTGATGAAATAATGACAGAAAAAGAAATGGAAGAAAAACTGAGCCATGTACAGAAAATAGTTAAAGAAGCAAATGTTGAATGGAACAAATATAAGTTTAAAAAGGATTTTGAATGAGATGGTATGAGGAAAAACAGTACACGAAAGAATTCTTTGAACAATTGGATAAAGAAAATTATCCATTGACTACAGATATGTGTTCAAAGAATCATTATGAACTTTCGTCTTGGATGATTGTTGTTAGAGAATTTAAAGATCAAGAAATTCCTTATACAACGGCAATAGTAATATATCGTGAAATTGACAATAAGAAAATTCATATATTCTCTTTGGAAGTCCATAAGAAACTTAGATTGAACAATAATGGTAGAAGACTATTAAATAAGTTTAAAGAAGACTATGATGAAATTACATTAAGCACTTTGCCGGAAAGTAGGTTATTCTATGAAAAACTTGGCTTTGTTGAACAAGAAGAAAATCAAATGATTTGGAGGAGACCAAATGGCTAAACAAGTACCTGAATGGAGACATGCTCCATATAATCTTAATGACCCAAAATCAAAAGCAGAATATCAAGAAGATCTGAAACGTTGGGAAAGACAATGTTTTATTGAAGGAATGCTTTCATTGGGTATCTTACTAATTGCTATAATTTGTTTCATTGTTCTATTTTGATTGACAACAAAAGAAACTTTGATTATATTTTAACTTGAGGACTAATATGATAGATTTAACTACAATTACAGACGAAACTGAATTGAAGCAAATTCGTGATATGGCTGATAAGAGATTGGAAGAAATACGAGAAGCCAAACAAATAGAACAAAAAGAAATCCTAGAAGAAAAGTATCGTGGCAAATATCTAGTCTTCTATGGTAGAACAGTTAGTATGACTAACACCATAAAGAATCCAAATGATATTAAGATTGTTCATATCTTGGATATTAAGTATAGAGGTGAAGGATTTTTCAAAGCAAATGCAAAAGTAGTCCATATTAAGTACAATGATGAATGGCAACAGATTAAGCATTTAACGAGTGATTGGACTTCCGCATATATCAGTAGTTCTGAAGACAATGCATTTAATATCCGTGAATGTGATATTGACGAAATCATTGACAAGCAAAAGGCTGATAGAATGATTAAACAAATAAAGAATAGTCAAATCAGAATACTTGATAACTGGGATTTCTAATGTAAAATAATATTTACACACAACCAAAAGAAATGATTGACTTATGTCAGTCATTTTTCTATATTTGTATTGAGGAAATAATATGGTTATATTCTTAGATATTGAAAATACAGTGATAGATGATCTGGTCACTTGCAATTGGATGGAAGAAAATTGTGAGAAAATCAGTAGATATATTGCTGACAACAATGCCAAGGTGGTATTATATACTTGGGGTTGGACGGAAGTAAAAGAAATTGACTATGATATTGCAAACAATATCTTTGATAAGCTTGGTGTTCCTAACTCAAAACGAGTTAGTGTGATGGTAAAAGAAAATTCAGTTTCTATTGCTATGCGACTAGGATTAGTGGATGATTTTAATAAGGCAATGATTCCTGGTATGATGACCAGTGAATACTGTATAGATAAGACCACTTCTTTTCTTCAGATAATTCATGCTAAGCCTCGTATGACTGATACAGAAAAATGTGTTTTGATTGATGATACCACTGATACAGACTATAATCTAGACCATAATGCCATCGCCATAAATCCAAAGGATCTGTAATGAAGTTTGATGATGAAAAATATCCAGTTCACGATGAAAAACACGAATTGTTACCGAAACATGTCTTTGGTAAGAAAAAACACTCTTCATTAAGTATAGATGATGTGAATGATTTTTTCCATCAGATTAAGATGCTTATTAAAGAAAATGAAGAATTGAAAAAGGAAATTTCTAGACTAAAAGGAAAATCATGAACAGCGACAACATTATAAATAAAGAACAACATTTGTCAAAGATAACAAAGTTCACAGTAATACTTACTATGTCTATTATTTCATGGATTATATTGGGTGTTGTAGTTTACAATATTGCCAATCTGTGAAATATTTATTATATTCCATAATAATGTATGGAGAATAATAGATGTTATTGAAAAGTAATGATTCTAATGATAATACTGAATTATCATTTAGACCAATTGCAGATAATTCTGAAGCAATAAATGAATTTAAGAAGACCAGTAAGATTGATATTATAATTACTGTTGGATTGTATATTTTCATTATTTTTGTGATATTATTAAACATGGAGTAAAATATGACATATGATGATATTGTAGCCGATTCTAGATATAAGGATTTGGTAAGACGTGAACTAGAAACACCACTAAAAAATATTCTTCCAAGAACTGTGGATGGTTTGGCTAAAAAGTTATGGGCTAAAGCACCAAAGAAATTCATGAAATATATGAAAGAATATGATACAACTTATGATAACTATGAATGCATATCAGGTTATATAGATAATTATTTTGATGAAAATGAATATGCTGACATGCCAGATGATTTAGCAAATGAACTACTTGATTGGGCAGCAGCACAAACAGTATTGGTATTTTTTCCAGAGAGGGATGATTAAATGATGGTTAATAAAGTTATGTTTTGGCTAGGATTAGCTTTATTTGTAATGAGTTTCATTGTGTGGAAATTCTTTTAATTATGGTATAAAAATGGCAGATAAATTTGGTGATAGAATGAAATTATATGAAGGCATTGAAGCAAATCGCAGCTTTATGCCAAGACTTCCAATCTGCGTTCGTATTGATGGAAGGGCGTTCCACACATTCACTAGAGGAATGAAACGCCCCTATGACAAGGATATGTCAGACTCAATGGTTGAAACAATGCGATATCTTGTGGAACAAAGTGATGCTTGTATTGGATATACACAGTCTGATGAAATAACACTAATTCTATCTGATATAAAAGATCCGATGTTCAATGGTAGAATTTCTAAACTGACTTCAGTTATAGCGAGTATTGCTACAGCTAAGTTCAACGAAGTCATTCATAAGAAATATCCTGATAAGCCATTGGCATTTTTTGATTGTAGATGTTGGCAAGTTCCAAATAGGACTGAAGCCGCAAATGAATTGCTATGGAGAGAATTTGATGCTACAAAGAATTCTATTTCTATGGCAGCAAGAGCATATTATTCAGACAAACAACTAATGAATAAGAATGGTGCAGAAAAACAAGACTTGTTAATGGAAAAAGGTATTAACTGGAATGATTATCCAGTATTTTTCAAGCGTGGAACATATGCTCAGCGAAAAATCATTGAACGAAAATTGAATGATGAAGAATGGCATAAGATTCCTGAAAAACATAGATTTACTTTAGATAGAAATACTATGGTGAAGAGACATGAAATCCGTATTTTGGATATGCCTATATTCTCCAAAGTGACTAATCGTGAAAATGTAATTTTTGAAGGAGAAGAACCAAATGTGGAAAACGCCGTCTGAAGCGATGAATGAATGGATGAAATCTTATATAGATGACCAGGAACAAGTTTGTTCTGATGAAGAATGGGAAAAGTTCTGTAAAGACATGAATTTACAAACAGTTGGTCCTGTAGATGAAGATAATACATTTGAATATTTTGCTAAACAATATGATGCATTTCTGAAAGAACTAAAAAAGTCCGGTAGGTTTTGATATGTATTCTGCGTTGGATGATATGTATCCGATAAAATATTATAAAAATGATACCAAACATACTTATTTAATTCTTGGTAATTATAAGTTGAAAATATCAAACTACGGTAATAAATATTTTACAATTGATGTTCTGACATTTTCAGTAAATGATGATGGAACTTTTAATATTATTGCAGGTGCAAATAAAAGAGTTAGTTCACTGAATGAATTGAAATCTATAATAAAGGTTTATAGACAGACTTATAAAACATTGATAACCGCAGAACGAAAGAATGTAATGGAAGGAGATTTTAATGAAGCCGATTAAGAGAGTATTTATTTCACAACCAATGAGTGGATTGACTAACGATGAAATTTTAGAAACAAGAAGAAAAGCTGCTGATTATATTTCTAATGTTTATCCTGATAATGAAATTGTTGTAATTGATTCATATCAGCCACAAGAAACTACTGAATACAATGCCATTAGTGCTGTAAATTTGTTAGGTCAAGCATTATCAAAAATGGCTGGTGCTGAAATAATCTATTTTGCCCCAGGTTGGAAAGATTCTAAAGGTTGTCAGATTGAAAATGAAGTTGCTCGTAGATGGTTAGAACCAACAGGAGTTAAGTTGATTGAAGATGGTATGGAAGAAATCTGTCTTGATTTGACTGATGAAGAAATTGCACAATTACAACTAGCAGCAAATAAAGCAGGAATGTCATTTAGCAAATACATTTCATTGAAACTACAGGATGCAATACAGAACGGAATAATGGATAAGATCGCTGAAGAATTAGGTAATAAAAATGGTTAAGTATTTAATAATAATTGCAGTATTCTGTATAATATCGTGTAATGATTCCAGAATATCAAATGCACCAGTAGAAAATTGTAAGGTAATGGAAACTGACTCTACCACATATAATTGCGATGATCAGAATTTTAAGGTTTACTAATGGTTATTGTTCCAGCAAATTTAAAACAGTATAAAGGATTTGATGATTTAATTAGAGCAAAAGTAAAATTATCAAAGATGTTATCTAAACTAAAAGAGATTGTTGAATATAATAAAACATTTGAAGAAGAATCTATGCTTTACCAATATAAAGGTAAAGATAAAGATGAAATTTGGTCTTGTATGGAGTTCTTCTATCAAAATCTATGGACTAAGGAATTTAGAGAATTTATCTATACAGACCCAAAAGACAAATGGGAAAACTACCACATTCAACTAAAATACAAAGAAAAATATTCTGAAGTCACGATTGTTTATGGAATTGGGTCATTCTGTGTAATTGGACCTCAAAAAGAAGTTCCAAATAAAAAATCAAAGATACTTGATTTGGATAAGATTTTTATAAAAACAAGTACGGAAATATTGTATAATGAATAAGATTAGATATAAATGTGTAGTTAATATGTTTGGCGAGCCACAAGTATTTAAGCGATATTGTGAAACTGAAGAACAGGTTAGAAAAGAACTATATGAATTTATCAGAGAACAGTATCAAACTACACCAGATATTCTTAAAGTTGAAGTTGATAAAACAAAAACAATAGATTCTTAATTCTATAAATATTTTGTTATATTATTAGATATGAAAACATTTTTTAGCATATACATTACAGCATTATTTGGAGTAATCCTATTTTCATTTCTTATACAATACCCAATGGGTCTCATTGAGTATTTTTTATTTCCACTGTTTGTGACTGGTTTTATGTATCTAATGAATTTTATTTCGAGTAAATTATGAAAAATTCAGATGTAGAAGTGATTAAATATATCTTAGAAAAACTTCAACATAAGACAACACTGAATAGACTATATGGAATAATGTATCTTTCACAAAAGGAATATTTATCAAAATATGGTAAAGCCATATTTGATGATAGATTCCATTTATCAGGAAAATTCCTTAAACCATTACAGTTCAATGATTTTATTCTACCAAATTCAGAATTCAATACTTATTACGATGAAAAAGATACCTATGATAAGTTTATAGAATGTAATAATAAACCTGATTTGGACTATATTGCTGAAATGGAAAAGAAAACTATCAACAATGTATGTGAAATCTGTAAAACATTGTCTGATAAAGAAATTATGGAACAATGTAAAGATTTCGCTTATATCAAGGCAAAAAATAGAATGACACAAGATCCTGATTTGTCTGTAATAACTGATGTTGATATGGCAAAGGCTGGTGGAGGGAGTTCTGAACTTGTAAAATATCTAGTGGAAAATAAACTTATTAAAACAATATTAGGATAATTATGGCAATTTTAACGATAATTCGGAGTTCTTGGAGCAATCTGTTTTGCAGTCTGTGCTTTACCACAAGTAATAAAAGCATTCAAAACTAAATCAACGAAAGATATAAGTTTATTCTATATCATTCTTTCAATATTTGGCAATATATTTTCAGCCATATACATCTTTGGAACTAACTATATAAGTGGTTTTTGGCAATACCCACAATATTTTAATTACGGTATTGCATTGACACTTATCATAATTTTACTATTTTTGAAAAAACGATATGACAAAAGATGAAATTCTAGCTTGGGCTAACTCAAATGAGCTGTATGACATTCGGAAACAATCCGATGGGTTTTCAATATTTTATAGAAATCAAATATTCTTAAGAGTTCACGGTTTTCTCGCAGATACATATAACTTGCTCTATGATGAAAACTTTATAATGGTAAGTTATGTACAACATAGAACAATTATTGAAGATACAACATTGAACCATTTAAACTATTCGCTGGATTATTATAAAAGACAATACAATTTTCTTATTTTATACCATAAGAAACAATTTACAAATGCCAGAAAAATGGAATTAAGCAAAGATTTTGGCAAAAGTTGACAAACTGTAAAATTTAATTATATTTTACGCATTATGATATATCTTATTATATTTGGATTCATACTGATTGTGGCAGTTTATGTTTTGTCCTATTTTAAGCTTCGTTGCAAACACGAGTGGGAAATAGTGGAAAGAACAGATACTGACCAATTATACAAACGCTGTAGCAAATGTGGCAGATGCAAGGAATATAAATAGATTTAGGAGATATACTATGAATGAACAAAATAAAGAAAAGAAACAATACATAAAGCCTGAACTCGAGGTAGTAAATCTAAATTCTAAGATTGATTTGCTACAAGATTCTTGTTATGGCTGTGAAGAAGAAGGTGAAATTGGGTCAACAATTCCTGTATTTATTGACCCAAGTGTGTCAGTAGGTGCATAAAATGAAACATATCTTATTGTTATTAGCCCTTATAGGGTTATCTTTTGGTGAACCATTATATGTAAACAATTATTATCAAATTGAAACTGTTGAAGACCTTAACTGGTTCCGAGACAAAGTCAATTCGTATAATAGTAGTAATGTAAATCTAAATGCTAAGTTGATGGCTGATATTGACTATGGTAATCAGTTATGGATTCCAATAGCAGCTGGAACTGGAACACCTAAATTTGCTGGTGTCTTTGATGGAAATGGCCATACAATTTCAAACTACTATATGGATAGTGATACACTTAAAAAATTGAATGACCATTATCCTCAAAACCTTGGTTTCATTGGTACTATGTCAGGTACTGTAAAAAATCTAAACTTATCCAATATAACAGTCACAAGTTATAGTGTTGGTGGTAAAACACCAGGTGCTATTGACAATAGTGCTGAAGGTAAAGAAAAGAAAGCAATATGTATTGGAACAATTGTAGGATGGATGGATGCAACTGGTTTAGTAGATAGTTCATCTGCTACAGGTGTATTGAATGGTTTTGGTGATGGTCAGAATGTTGGTGGTATAGCAGGTAATACTTGGGGCACTATCAAAAATTCTAGTTCTGCAGTCACTATAAATGTCAAGAACCTTTCTTTCGTTGGTGGCATTGTTGGTATGACAAAGAAAAATGTTACCATAGATAGTGTTCTTTGGGAAGGTAATATAAATGTTGTTGCTGACGGAACTACCTATATTGGTGGAATTATTGGTGATGTATATGAAGGAACTGCTCATGTTTCTAATGCTACATTCATATCTGACAATGTTACGAATTCTGTTGGAAAAGCCCATAGTGAAAATGCTGTTGTAGCTGATAAATTGGATTATGGTGTATATTCCATTTTGTTCAAAGACAATAAGAAAATATTGGTCTTGGATGGTAATTACACTAAGACAATGAGTGAAACTGTATTTAATAAAGAATTTACTGTTGATTCAATTATTTTCAATAGAAAATTTAATGCAGGAACTTATAATACACTTGAATTACCAATAACCATAGCAAAGTCTGAAGTTAATACTGATTTCTATGAATTGAATGACATTTATAAAAATCCAACATGGGAAGTCCATTTGAAGGCTGTCGCTGGTGATAGTCTTTATGCTGGTGTTCCATATATCATTATTCCACAAACTGATACAGTTAAAATTACTGCTAGAACATTCAATGTTAAACCTGTAGAACCACAAAAAGTCTACAACTCCACTAATCAGTGGTCATTAAATTCTTATCATAGATTCATGTATGGTTCTGATTTTGGTGATGACCTGAATAATGTATATGGATTTGCTGGTGTAGCCGCAGATGGATTTAAGGCTGGTGATTTCGTAAGATGTGGTCAGAATATAAAATTCAAACCATTTAGAGTATACTTGCATAGAGAAACATCTAATGCATTGTTGAAAGCTAGAAGATATGATTATGGTGAACTTGATACAATAAACTATGACATACCAATTTACATAGATTCAACTGTAAAAGATACTATTGTTGAAATTGCACCTGTTATAGACATTGAAGAACAACCTACAATAATCTTGCAAAAGAATAAGGTCAATGTTTATAAACCAAACAAGAGAAAATACTATAACTTACTTGGTAGAAGAATCCATAAGTAAATTAAATTTTACATATAATCTAAGTTTAAAATGATTGACATTTGTCGGTCATTTTTTTATATTTTATATAGAGGTAATTACTATGGTTGATAATTTTGAACTTATTAAATCAATGCTAAAATTCAATTTGCCAGAACATTTCTATTTTGTTCAGTTGCTTAAAAGACAATCAGATGACCCGATGAAAGATGGTAAGAAAAATCCTACTTATCATGGTGATATGCATAGTAGGTCACTGAAGAACTATTTTATCAGAAAGCCTGAAGATTTGGATAAATTTAAAGACGAAATCATTAATCTTTGTAATACTGAAGATGTTCGTGCATATATTCGTCTTAATCGCCGCTCAAATAAAGATGTCAATATGAAAATCTATGAACACATTTATGCTTGCATGAAAGGTGGTACATTCAAGAATCCTGAGAGACTATTGAGTTCTGCATGTGGTAAGTCCAATAGTGAACCAAAGGAATCTAAAAGCTGGCTTCTAGATGTTGATAAAGAATATCTTCCATATTTGGATGATTTAATCAAACTTGTCAATAAGTGCAAGTCACAATTTGCATATATCGTAATGAAAGAAATCCATTCAAAGAGTGGTATGCATCTGATTGTGCATCCATTCAATAAAGACGATTATGAAAAACTTTGGACTGAATTTAGAACTACTCACACAGATGCACCAGAAACTGCACCTGCAATTCACCCAGACAACCCAACAATTCTATATGTGGCATAAGGAGCAAATATGACAACAATAGAAGATGCTAGAGCAAAGATCGGTGATACCATTAAGATTATCGGTTTCGCAGGAAAAATCTATGAAAGTGAACGTAAACTAATTGGTAAAACTGGTGTGGTGGAACAAATTTTTGATGATGGTTCTATTTCTGGAACTTGGGGTTCACTAAACATTTTGCCTGAAGATGAATATATTGTTATCAGTGAGGCTGATGATGACGAAGAAGGATAAGATATTCTTAACATTTGTTTTCTTATACATGATTTGCAATTTTATTGCTTATTTTTCAATAGGCGATGCAGGATTGTATATTTCCAATGGTGTATTCATTGGAATTGGACTATTAGCTTGTATTTTTAAGGATAAAATATGTTGAAATCTGAATTAAAAAAATGTATTATTGATAATGGACTTTGGAATTTATTATTGTTGGATGCTTTAACTATTTGTGTAAGAGATGACCATAATACATATTTGCTATCAACTAATGATAATGAAGGTGTATATATTGCTTACAATATAGATGATAACTATGTTGTTTTAAACAAATTGAATAGAACGGCTAGAGGATGGGAACCTAATATGTTTGTGCCTTTTACAAATGATGCTGAAATAGATAGAAGAATAAAAAATATCGCTATGAGATTGAAGGAAATTAAGATTAAAGAAAAACTTAAAAATATCAATAATGATTTTGTGGAGATTTAAATGAAATCAAAGTACATTTATAATGGAAAGAAAGAAGTTAATTGTGTAACAGCAATGCTTGGTGCAGAAATTCGTAATGCCATCCAAAACTGGCGTAAAGAAAATAAACTTGCGTTGGATTTTCATGTACCTACACTATATGTCTATTATCGTGATGAAATCATTAAAACAACATTAATTGAAGGAATTACTGATGCAAATCCGAAGAATCCTCATTTATTTGAATTGTGCTTGGTTGATGCTGTAGAATTTGTACATCCACGAGATGAACTTGGAATTTCCGAATCTGCTTGTATAAGATGGAATAATTGTATGGATTTTGATAAGTATGATTTGATTTTTTGGAGTCCCTTAGGTGGAACAATTGGTGTATGCAATTGTTTGAATGGTAATTCAGCAAACATTCAAAAAGAAGTAGATGCTGTAATTAAAAATGAATACTATAATAAGTACGTATAAGGAAAACTTGTATGAAAGGTAAATTTACACCATTGAATAAAGGTTTTGCTATTGAATTAGCAAAGAAATATAATCTTATTGAAGGCTGTTTTGGTGCTGAATATGGAGATTTTGATGATTTGCCAAATGAAACATTTTCATCTGTTAAATCTTTTGGAATAGATAAAATTTCAGCAAATAACCACCCATTGATTGATATTATGGAGAATAAGTTAGGTCAATGTGTTGTAATGCTTTATGAATCACCATATATAGCTGAAAACTATAATAGAGATGGTACATTTGGCTGTTTCTATATTGAACCTTGGTCAAGCCATAGAGCATCAAGCGTAGAACGATTTGAGAAATATCTGATTGAAGGTATTGAAAACCATAAAGAAATAAAGAAGAAAGTAAACGAACTAAATAATAAAAAGGATAATTATGACTAATAGAGATAAAGATGATTTGTTAGATAGAGTGGAAGATATAGAATATGATTTTCAGTCTTTATTAGAAGAAATTAAATCTGCTATTAAAGATGAAAACACCATATCTGATTTTGATACTTGGAAAATGAAAGTATTGCAGAGTATGCCAGAACAATGTTCTATGGCAACGAAAATAAAAGTAGAAGAATTTTTGGAGACTATACAGCCATGAATTTAGATGTTTTTATGATTTGGAGATTTAGAAATGTTGAAGGAGTTTTAGCAGACATTAAATCAGTCAATATGGAATGCTGTACATTTAATAATGGCTCTAAGATTACATATAATTTTAAAGATGAAACCGTAACAATTGATGACAAAAATTCCATTTTTCCAAAAGTAAAAACTATACCAATTAAAGAATGTACAAAAGATGTTCTTATAAACGAATATAAGTTTAAAGAACGATTTGATAACCGACACAATTTATCATATCAAAATAAGGAAGAATAACTATGAAACAATATGCAGTGATCTTTACTAGAAATGATGGATTTTCAGGTGTAACTACAATTGAAGCCATTAAAGATATTTATGAAGATGCTGTTAAATTTTCAACAGACGCATTCAGAAAAATTTTAAAAAAGAGCGAATATAAGTTTACATTAGAAGAAGGAATTGAACGTGGTGATATAGAATATTCTCACGATGATTTCTTTGATAAACGTATTAAAGATTCATGGGTATATCTTAAATTGGAATATCTTATTCAGGAAATTGAAATGTAATTAAAATTTTACAATCTTATTAAAAGATTGACACATAAAATTTACTATATTTGTCTATATGAATTTTGAAACTTTAAACATTGATGAACATAAGAATCTATGGTTTGTGTCTGATACACATTTCAATCATCGGAAATTGGTGACGAGTTGTCCTGAACATTTTGAAAGATGTAGAAAATATGCTACTGTAGATGAAATGAATTCCGACATTGTTTTTAAGTGGAATGAAACCATCAAGAAAGATGATGTAGTGATTTTCATGGGTGATTTTGTAATGAGTACAAAGGTTAAAGATGTTCCTGAATATTTTTATATGGTTGTGGATAATCTAAATGGCGAAAAACATTTCATACGTGGAAATCATGACCACATTCTTTCAAAAGTTACAAAAGATAATATATTATGGGCTGATGGTTTTGTGTTTGATTATCGCAACAGACATTATATTTGTCAGCATAATGATTTTAATGAAGTCAAATTGACTAATCCTGTATTGAAGGTAAATGATACAGATTATAGTATGAATGTTCTAGTTCATGGTCATACTCATGAAGAAAATAAGATTTCTATTGTAGATTTTGCTCCTACATGTAAAATGAAGCAAAACAATGTTTGTTGGGAAGCTTGGTATAGACCAGCAAACTATAAAGAACTCGTAAATATATCAGGAGAATTAAATGGCTAAACTTTATATCATTCGTGGTATTCCAGGATCTGGAAAGTCTACTTATGCAGAAATTCTTAGGAAAGATCTTTGGGAAGAAGGTCATGATGTTGCTAGATTTGAGGCTGACGATTATTGGATGAAAGATGGTCAGTATAAGATTGACTTGAAGAGACTACCAATGGCACATCAGTGGTGTTTTGATAGAACATTCAATGCTTTCACTAAAGGCTGTGATACTGTAATCGTCTCCAATACATTTACTACAATGAAAGAATTAAATCCTTATATCAATGAGGCTAAAAACAGAAATCTTGAAATTGTTGTATATCGTATGGGAAATGAATTTAAGAATGTTCACAATGTACCTGAAGAAGTCATTGAGAAGATGAAAGCCAGATTTGAAGACTATGAAAATGAAATTGTAATTAAGAATGTTTGATTATGGCTAATAGTGTAGGTGAAGAATATCACGATGTTTTAGTTGGTAGGTTCAATACCTTGAAAGAACATTATGATGAAATTTATAATAAGATCAATCACGAAAAGTTTAAGACTTTTGATGAATTGACATTAACAGTCAAGAAAGAACCTTTAGAAAAACAAATTGATTTATTGGCAGCAAAATATGTATTGCTGATGGATGAATTTAACAAACAAACCATAAATAGGAGATAAAAACTATGGCAAAAGAAAAGAACACACCTAAGGTTTCCGACAACACTGAAGTCATTGCAAGACTTGAAGCTGAATTTGCAGAGGTAGCAGACCGCTATGAAAAGTTGCATGCTTTCCTTGAACAAGATCAAAAGTTTGTCAAGAAGGTCGGTGAGGAACAAATTAACCTTATGATTGACCAACACAATGCAATGGAAACCTATCGTAATATCCTTGCGGTACGTATTGCATTGTTGAAACGTAAGGTATAATAGTCTGACATAGATAAAAGAATGGTTGACGAAAGTCAGCCATTTTTGTATAATTGAATTACAATGTATAATAAGATACTAAAAAAGATTTTAGAACTCTCGGAATATTCAGAGCGAAAACTGAAAAAAGATTTGTATTTCTATTTTATTATCGGTATAATAAACTATATTTTCTTGTTTCTACCATCATGGTCAGCAGTTAGAATTTTGCAAGTATGGAATTTCGTGTTTTTTATGTACATCAGTCTTAGCTGTCTATTAGCCATTGGATATAAAAGGTATAAAAAGAATGAAGATTTTTTCTAAATATCAAGACTATTATGATTCAGCATTAGGTTCATTTATGGAATCTGATGTAGTAATACATAGGCAAGAAAAAGAAATTGATATTGGAAGAATTGAATTTCCTTTATTGTGCTATAATAAAATTCCACAATGGAAAATGGACAAGCGAGAAATAGTTGACCATAATATAAAGACCACAATAGGACATGACATTACTCTAATTGGTTTTTGTGGTACGTGGTTTTTTCATTGGGTTAAAGCAGATATTGTAGATGATTCATTAAAAACAGTCTCGACTCATAATTATGTGTCTTACGATGAATTTTTGAAAAATTATCATGACAACACAAAGTGTTTTGCTTGGATGAAGTCTGAAGGAATATATGTTCTAAATGACCCAAACAAAATAAAAGAATGGACTACAGACATATTTGAGAAATATGGTCCTGTAATTGTCATTCCAGAATACTGTGGCATTAACAAATGGCATAAGAATACTCAATACGAAACTTATAAAGCACAATTATTTCCTTGTTTAAAGGACTATGGTTTTCAACAAGTGAAAGATCCATTTACAGCATTATGGGAATTGGAACACTGGTATGATACACATGCGAGACCAGATGAAGCAATAGTTCCTGTTGGTGATGATATTACTAGACTACAAGCATACGGTTTTGATAAGAAAACAAGTTTTAGAAAAGCAAAGGAAAAATAATGGGATTAGACATATATTTCTATAAGATTACTGATACTAAGATATACAAAAAATATCTAGAAAAAAGAAATGAAATGGAAGAATTTAATTCTTCATTGGATACAAAGTATTTTAAACAAATTAAAGCTTTTGAAAAGAAATATCAGAAATGGTATTCAAAAAATTCAAGTAAACAAAACGTAGATTGGGATAAAGCACCAAAACCTGATTTCTATACATCAGATGAACTATTTAAACGAGATAATCTACAAAAAGAAATTATGGAACTTAGAAAATGTGCTAATATAAATTATGATTCACAATTATCAAAATTATACATGAGAAAACAGAACTGGATGGTTAAATTTGTTGAAACTCGACATCCAGAATTATTGATTGATTCTAGTTATGGAAAGATATTGAAAAATGGCGAAGCAATACTGAATAAGAATGACATAAAAAATCTAGTTAAAAGAATGACTACTATAAAGAATTTTCTTCCAAAGAACTGGAAAACTAGAATGAGTAATGAATTTGCGACAGCAATAAATGAACTAAAAGATTTATGTGATAAAAATTTACCTACATTGGGAAGGTTCTTTTTTGGTTCAACGGAATATAATAGAGACTATTTTACATCAATAGTTGACGTATATCTACCAAGATTTAAAAAATTACTAGAAGAATGGGTTCCAGGTCAAAAAATCTTATATTGCGAGAGTTGGTAATGAACAATAAAGAAAACAACATAAAGATATTTAAAGACACGCTTCTGCAAATATCTAAATCCAAACAATTACAAAAGGCAGTTAAAAATTCAACTGATAAACAGTTTTTCTTGGCATCAAGTACAACATTACCGCCTATTGAGTTGAATAGGTTTACAGAACCTGCCAACATCATAGTATCAAAGAATAGTTCGTTCAATGCAGCAAGAAAATATAAGAATGTCTGTGTATTGAATTTTGCATCTGCTACTAATCCTGGTGGAGGTGTTGATAAAGGTTCCAGTGCTCAGGAAGAATGCTTGTGTAGATGTTCAACATTGTATCTAAACTTAAATACACCTTATTGTAAGGAAAAGTTTTATACTCCTCATAAAGAACATGGAACACCACTGCACAATGATGATATAATCTATACTCCAGATGTAGTAATCATTAAGTCGGATTCATATAATAACCTATTCCAGCACCATAAAGTAAATGTAATTACATGTGCAGCTCCAAATTTGAGAGAAACACCTGCTAATGCATACAATCACGAAAATGGAGAAGGAATCAAGATTTCTAATGATGAGTTGCATAAATTGCATGAACAACGTGCAGAACGCATACTGAACGTCAGTGCTTTAACAGGAAACGAAAATCTTGTGCTGGGTGCATTTGGATGTGGTGCGTTCAGAAATCCACCTGAAGTGGTTGCTATGGCGTATAAACAGGTCATTGAAAAATTCAAGTACACTTTCAAGACCATTGAGTTCGCAGTATACTGTGGAAAGGATGACACAAATTATCAAGTTTTCAATAAAGTTCTAGGTGTGTAAATAATATTTTACAGATGTATTGTCAGATATAACTGAATTGTTATATTTGGTTTTATGGTATTTGATTTAAAACTGTTCAGTGATCTTGGTAAATACTCGTTTGGCACAATGCTAGAAAAATTTGATACTGAACGAGATACAATATATCTTAACAATGAAAAAATAGAAATTACTAAGATTGAGGATTTATTTCCTTTTTTGTGGACTATATCAGATTGTAGTTCAAATAATGTTTATCATTTTTCAGACACAGAACCGTGGTGGATAACTTACTATGGTTATAGCAGAAAATATGGCATTATTAAGATGATAAATAGATTAAACGAAATGAAACATAAAATTGAATTGATCTTAAAAGAGGATAATAAGAATGTCAAATAAGTATGTGATCTGGTTTGATTTTCCTTATGGAAAAACTTATTTTAAATGTTCATATCTTGAAGAATCAACAACATCAAATAGATGCATAGAGATACCAGAATTCACACAAGATATATTGGCAGCTATGGAATTTGATGATAAAGACGAAGCACTAAGACGAGGTAAATTCTTTGCTGGTAAATATGGTTATGGAGTAGAATTGGTGAACTAACTCCACCCTGAAGGGTGGAATCTTCCTACTCAAGGTTCCTATTGGAACCAGTATCAATAGGCTCTTTGGACAGTTCCTGCCCTGTTTTATTTAAAATCTTTAGACCTTCATCCAATATATTCAATGCTGCATTTTTATCTCTATCTAAAAGTGTATGGCAATTAGGACATTCCCATTCTCTATCAGCTAAAGTTAATGTTGTGTTTTTATATCCACAACAATGACATAACTTACTACTTGGATAAAATGAACCTACTTTGATATATGTTCTTCCATACCATTTAGATTTGTAATCTATCATATTGCAGAATGAACTAAATGATGCATCAGCAATACTTTTAGCAAGTTTGTGATTCTTGACCATATTGGATGGTTTTAAGTCTTCACTTACTATAACTTGGTTTTCGTGTATAATTCTTGAAGAAACTTTATGTTGAAAATCTTTTCTTTGATTTCTTACTTTTTCATGTATTAAAGCTACTTTAAGTTTTTGTTTCTTATAATTATTTGAACCTTTAACACAATGACTTAGTTTTATTTGTGCTTTTAAAAGTTTGTCTAGCGATTTCCTGAAATATTTTGGATTATCTATTACAATACCGTCAGAATCTATAAGAAAGTCTTTAAGACCCAAATCAAATCCTATCTTATATTCATTTTCTGGTAATTTTTCAGGTTCATTACATTCACAACAAATACTACAAAAATACTTATTTGTCTTAGATTTCTTTAATGTTATATTACAAACTTTTGTTATATTATACTTAGAAAAATCATATCCGGACCTATAAGTAATTTTACCTATTTTTGGTACAGTTATTTTCCTATTTTCTATATCTAAAAGTTTAAAAAAATCTTTTCTCATTTGATCTGTTCTATAAGATTGTTTATCAGATTTCTTTTTAAATTTTGGTGCTTTAGATTTCTGTTTAGTTTTATGAGATAATGAATTAAACCAATTTGAATATGCTTTATCCAAATCTCTTATAGATTGTTGTAATGCTTTAGCTTCTACATTATTTAGCCAAGGATTAAATGCTTTTAGCAATTGTTCAATATTTAATTCTGTAGATTTAAAATTATAATCATTGAAATAAGATTGTCTTAAAGAAAGAACATTATTATATACAAATCTACAAGCACCAAAAGTTGAATTTAGCAACTTTTGTTGTTCTTTTGTAGGATATAATCTAATTTCAAACACTCTATTCATTAAAAAATCCTATTTAGAAGTAGCAGTTCTAAATAGGACAAAATAGGTATTTCTACCATTTAAATCTATTTATATTAGAATCTGCTACATTCTAATCTATATTATATTTATAATTTTAATTTTTTAAACATTGCTATTTAGCGAAAATTCACATACCACCTTAAAAGGTAGTATCTATCTTTTCGCATTTATGTATAAAAAATTTTACATAAGTTTATATTAAAACCATTGACAATGTTTGTATAATTTTCTATATTTAAACTTAGAAAACAACAACAACAAACCACGAGGTTAATATGAATTTTACCTCTCTCGCTTCTCTCAACGAAAAAATGCGAATCCAGATCACCACCAAATCTGAACAAACTGTAAAGGCACTCCGACGGTTGTATGACCTGCAGACGAAGGATGAAAAACAGATCAAGGACACTAAATGGCGTAATGCTGTTGGTTTCAAACCTCAGGATGCAAAGAAACTGAGTGAATTTGCCGAATTCCATATTCGTAATGGTTTTCTCACTGAGAAGCAAATTAACTTCCTTCAGACAAATCCTCGTTTCAACATTGGCAAATACGCTGGTCAGTTGGTTCGCCTCGCTATTGAAGAAGGCAAAATCCGCAAGGAAGGCAAAAACTACATTTACTAAGGAAAATAAAGACAATGAATAAGAACTTTACCAAAAATATGTTCACCACCATTATGAAGGCCTTCTATGATGAAATCAAGGAAAAAAAGGGAACTATGGGTGACCCCAATGTTGTGATTTACCGTTATAATGGTGCAGATATTAAGTTCAACCCTCGTAAATCCATGAAGGTTGGAAAGAAGGACATTACGGTAAATGATACAGTAATTCCTTATACTGACATTCGTGGTGTGAATTTCTACTTTGATAAAGAAATGTAATTTTTTATACTTTTAAATTGACAAACCAATAAACAATTTTTAAATTTACAACTAACAACAAGAGGTAATAACTATGGGACTTAAACCCGGACAAAAAATTTTCAAGATTATCAATGACTTTGAATCGTGGCAGTTGGATGACCCCAATCCTGGCCGTCAGGAATTTTTTGCAGAAGTGATGTCAGCCCTTGAAAACAATGAACTCGGACTTGCC